>Ga0335085_10000959_pt1 | contig 69033 bp, 50 predicted proteins | sample Lox_Sample_45_FD_206712 | JGI IMG/M metagenome (GOLD analysis project Ga0335085, IMG submission 206712) | Soil microbial communities from Loxahatchee National Wildlife Refuge, Florida, United States - Lox_Sample_4.5 | ecosystem: Environmental > Terrestrial > Soil > Wetlands | place: USA... | reverse complement strand
CGCCACTCCGGTTCAACCCAGCGACACGGACACCAATGACACGCTGCTCTCCGAGCCGCCTCCCGCCGCTCCCACGGAACCGGAAACGCGCCTTTCCTTTTCAGTGGTCAGCCCCGAACACCGCGCTGAGTGGGAAAAAAATTTAACACTCGGTCCCGGCGACGTGCTTTCGTTCTCTCTTTACGGCGATCCCACTGTCACACGTTCCGAAGTGACCGTTGGCCCCGATGGACGCGTAAGTTTCCTTGAAGCGTCGGACGTCCTGGCGAGCGGACTGACGGTGGACGGCTTGCGCCAAAAAATGGATGACGCCCTGAGCAAGTATCGCCGCGCGCCACGGACGATCATCGTCCCCATCGCTTACAACAGCAAAAAATATTACGTCCTCGGCAAGGTGGTTCAGCGCGGCGTCTACACGCTGGACCGGCCGACGACAGTGCTGGAAGCGCTGGCCCGCGCCAAAGGCATCGAAAACGGCCAGGTGGATTATGACATCGTGGACGTCGCGGATTTGGGCCGCGCTTTTCTGATGCGGAACAACAAACGCATCCCGATCGATTTCGAAAAGCTTTTTGCCGGCGGCGACCTTTCGCAAAACGTGCAGATTGAGCCCGGCGATTATCTTTATTTTCCGTCCGCGGACGTGAAGCAGGTTTATGTGCTGGGCGAAGTTTCGCTGCCGGGCGCAGTCACATGGCGGCCGAATCTGACGATGCTCGGAGCCATTTCCTCTCGCGGCGGTTTTTCCGAGGCGGCGTTCAAATCGAAGGTGCTCGTCGTTCGCGGTTCGCTGAACCATCCCGAAACTTTTGTCACGGGCCTGGGAACGACCGCGGACACCATGAACGATTTCAAGTTGGAACCTAACGACATCATTTACGTGACCTGGCGGCCGTTCCACCGCGGCGAGGAACTGCTCGATCTCGCTGCCACGGCATTTGTGCAGGCTGCCGTCGCCGGTTGGACCGGCGAGAGCGTTGTGAAACCGTAACAGAAGTCAGTTGTAAAACCCTAAGTCAGCTCGTATGAAGACGCGCTTTCTGACCGCACTCACTCATGAACTGCCCGGCGCCGATTTTCGAACGGCGATAGGCGAGCCGCGGAGCCGCCGCCCCCTGCGTGTCCCGGCCCAAACTGGCGGGATCGCGCCTCGGCATCACCGCCAGGCCGCGCCCGCGCCGTCCCCGACCACCGCTGAATCGGATTCGTGGCGATTCGCCTCCACCTGGAGACGGAAACCGGCCAACAATTTCATTCCGTCATCCGAGCGGAAAAAATTCTTCCGCCGCCTCGGAGCCGGACTGAGCGCAGTGGCGCTGCTGTTTTTCGCAGGTTGCAAAACCTCCGAGCCAGCCGCACCCACGCAGGGCCGCGTGACGTTTACTCCCACAACGAAAATGGCGAACGTCACAACCCTTCAGATGGTCACAGTCACCAACCATCTCGACCCCGCCTTGCTGCGCGCGCCGACCAATCTCTTTACGCTCGGACCGGGCGATAAGCTGGATATTGAAATGCCGGATGAAACCAATTCCCTGACCACGACGGTCGTCGGGCCGGACGGAAAAATTTATTTCGGCCTGCTCCCCGGCACGGATGTGTGGGGCCTGACGCTGGGCCAGACGCGTCAAACGCTGGAGCACGAACTCGCCAAATACGTGCGCGGGGAGCCGATGATCAGCGTCTCCCTGCGCGATGTGCAAAGCAAACACGTATGGCTGCTGGGCCGGTTTCAGACGCCGGGCATTTATAACCTGGCTGCGCCAACCACCCTGCTGGAAGCCATCGCCGCGGCAGGCGGCTCGCAATCCTTCGCCGGCCAAAGGCAAATCAGCGAAGGCGGTCCGCTCGGCGAAGACCTCGCGGATTTGAAACGCAGTTTCATTGTGCGCAACGGCCGGATGTTGCCGGTGGATTTTGAACGACTCCTGGATAAGGGCGACCTCAGCCAGAATATTTATTTGCAGCCGGATGATTTTGTTTATTTCGCACCCGCCTACGCCAAGGAGGTGTATGTGATCGGAGCGGTCACGCAACCGAAACCGGTCCAGTATGTCAGGGGCATGACGCTCATGCAGGCCATCGCCGGAGCCTACGGCACGGTGCGCGATGCGTGGCTCGCGCACGTGACGATTGTGCGCGGTTCCATCTCACGGCCGCAGGTGGCTTTCGTGAACTACTACGACATCGTGAAGGGCAAGGTGCCGGACGTGGCCCTGGAGCCGAACGATATCGTGTACGTGCCGCTCACGCGTTACCGCTACCTCCGGAAATATCTGGACGTGGCGCTCAACACGTTCGTGGCTTCCGTCGCGATCAACGAGGGGACAAAGATTACGACTCCGCCGAGTGGAAGAGCAGGCGTGACGATCCCGGTGGGCAGCGGCATCACCATCATTCCCCCGCCCGCTCCGCCGATTCGTTAAATTCACACGCGCGCCGTGCGGTGCAGCAGGAGCGTCAACGCTTTCACGGCGAGTTCCACCAGCGTAATGGGCTTGGCGATGAAATCCACGCCGCCGCACGCGGCGCGCACCTGCGATTCAAATTCATTCAACGACGTGACGAAAATCACCGGCGTCTTCGCATTCGAGCCGGTGGCGCGAATTTTTTTGCACAGCTCGACGCCGTTCATCTGCGGCATCTGCACGTCGCTCAAAATCAAATCAAACCGATTTTCCCCGGCCAATTTCAGCGCCAGCAACGGATCGTCCAGCGACAGGGCGCGCAGGTGGGCCTGCTCGAGCGCCATGCAGGTCGTTTCGCGCGAAATGGAATCATCGTCCACCACCAGAATCAGCGGCGAAGGCACGCTCTCTTCCAAATGTTGCACGGTGAGGGTGGACAATGAGCGCAGCGTCTCGGCGGCCTCGGTCACGGTGCGGCGGGAGGAAAGATTCACTTTTTGCGGCTTGGCGTGCAGTTCCTTCACCAGCGCCTCGAGTGCGCAAGCCAGTTGCGCCATGCCGTTGAAGCCCGCCAGCGACACCATTCCCGCGACCTGATGAACGGCCTTGTGAATTTCCAGAAGACTCTGCGGACCCGATGCGCTTTCTGTCGCCCACGTCTCCACCAATCCCTTCAACGCCGCCATGCGCTGCGGCATGACTCCGCCGACATCCTTGCGCAGGTTCTTGAACATCACCGTGGTGTCGCCCGCAAGGTCCGCCGCCTCGGCCGCCTGGGACGCCAAAAGATCGCGCACTTCCTTGACGAGCTGCTTGGGGCCGCAGGCATTTTTCGCGAACATCTTCGTCGCACCCGCCGCGGCGGCCTCGCGGCCGACGGCATTGGCGAACGCGTTCGAGATCACGATCACCGGCAGGGATTTGAGGTCGGCTTCGGAGCGGATATGCTTGAGAACGTCGAGGCCGTTGACATTCGGCATCATTAAATCGAGCACCACAACGTCCGGCGGATTTCCCTTCAGCCTTTGTATGGCGATGGCGCCGTCCGAAGCGACTTCGGCGCTGAAACCTTCCCGTTCGAAACTGTCGCGATAAATCTCTGCTATCAGTCCATCGTCCTCGGTGATGAGGACGCGTTTCATTTGACCGTCACGGCGCCGGAAGGCGCGCGTGTTTTGAGGTATTCGTTGATGAACTCCCGCACGCGTTCGAGTTGGATGTTGAATTCCTGGAGCGCTTCCACAGCGCCCTCGAGGGATCCGGCATCGCCCATTTGTTCCAATTGCGACAACGCCGGCACCACTGCGACCATTCCCAGCGAGGAGCCCGCGCCGACAAGCTTGTGGGCGAGCAACCGCACATCGCGCGCGTTGCCGCTCTGGATGGCGATGCCGAGGCCCTGGCTGATTTCTCCAGCCTGGGTCAAAAAGGTTGTCAACATGCGATGCGCTTTTTCGGCCTTGCCGTTGGTCACTTCCGTCAAACGCTCCAGGTCCACCGGCGATTCAGTCGAGGCCGTCATGGTGGCGCTCTCGGTGGGCACCGACGCGGTGACTTCCACCTTCAATGGCACGGACGAAACCTGCGGTTTTCCATTGGCGGCGCCGTTTCCATTGCCGTTCCACTTCTCGATGGCGCGGCGAAGTTCAGCCAGCTGGACGGGTTTGCTGACATAATCGTCCATTCCGGCGTTGAGACATTTCTCGCGGTCGCCCTGCATCGCGTTCGCCGTCATGGCGATGATGTGCAGCCGCTTTTTTCCATTGGGCCGCTCACTTTCGCGGATTCTTTTCGTCGCTTCATAGCCGTCCATTTCAGGCATCATGCAATCCATGAGAATGATGTCGTAGGAAATGCGGCCGATGGCGTCGAGGCATTCACGGCCATTGGCGACGACGTCCGCGGTGTAACCGAGCCGGTCCAATTGGCCCAGTGCGACGTCCTGGTTGATGGTATTGTCTTCGGCGAGCAGAATGCGTCCTTTATGCGCCGCGGTTTGAGTGGTGGCGGGTTCTTCTTTCACATTAGTGGTTGGAGTTATGGGGCGTTCTGCGCCGAGCGCGTCGGCAATGCAGTTGAAAAGACAGGATTGTTTGGCGGGTTTGACGAGACAGGCGTTGATGCCCGCGACACGCAATTCCTCCTGCTCCAGCTGTTCTCCCAGCGACGAGAGCATAATCAGCTTGGTGCCGGCAATCGCGGGCTCGGCCTTGATGGCGCGGGCGAGCATGATGCCGTCCATCACGGGCATCTGCATGTCGAGAATCACGAGATCGTAGGGTGCGTTCGCCGCCGCCGCATCGCGAAGCATCTTCAAGGCTTCCGCGCCGCTGCTGCTGGAGGCGTTTTGAATCTTCCACGCCAAAAGCTGGTAATGGAGAATTTCGCGATTGGTCGCATTGTCATCCACGATGAGCGCGCGCGAATCGGCGAGTTCAATGGTCGTGCGCAGTGCGTTCTGCGCATCCTGCGCGGCCTGCGACTGTTTCTCAAGCTTCGCCGTGAACCAGAAAGTGGAGCCCTTGCCTTCCGCGCTCTGGACTCCCATTTCGCCGCCCATGATTTCCACGAGGCTGCGGCAGATGGCGAGGCCGAGGCCGGTGCCGCCGTAACGCCGCGTGGTCGAAGTGTCGGCCTGGCTGAAAGCCTGGAACAACTTCGCCTGTCCTTCCGGCGAAATGCCGATGCCGGAATCCCTGACCTCGCAACGCAAGTTCACGTGCGTCCCCGTCTCGCCCTGCATGTGAATGCGAATGGAAACCTCCCCGCCGTTGTCGGTGAACTTGAGGGCGTTGCTCAACAGATTGTTGAACACCTGCCGCAACCGGTTCGGATCGCCCCGCAGGAACAGCGGCATGCCCGGGTCCACGCAACCGGCGAGTTCAATTTTCTTGGAGGAGGCGCGTTCGGCCAGCAACTCCAAGGCGCTCTCGAGTGTTTCGCGCAAATCGAAATCGAGCTTCTCAAACGTCAGTTTTCGCGCTTCGATTTTTGAAAAGTCCAGGATGTCGTTGATGATGGTCAGGAGCGAATTGGCGCTCAGGCGGATGGTGTCGGCGAAATTGCGCTGCTTCGGGCTGAGCTGGGTGTCGAGCAGAAGATCGGTCATTCCAATAACGCCGTTCATCGGCGTGCGGATTTCGTGGCTCATGTTGGCCAGGAACTCGCTCTTGGTGCGCGTGGCGGCTTCAGCCGCTTCCTTCGCGCGACGCAATTCCTCCTCGACGCGTTTGCGTTCCACGATTTCGTCCTGCAGGGATTTATTCGCCGAAGTGAGTTCCGCAGTGCGCGCCTGGACAATATGTTCGAGGTCGGACAGCTTCGCCTTGGCCTGCTGCGAGAGGTTCCATTTTTCCGTGAGCGCCTCGGCCAATTGCAACACTTCAATCACTTCAAACGGTTTCTTCAAAATCACCAGCCGGTCGGTCCGGCCGAGATTTTTGAGCATGTCGTCCCAGGAATAATCCGAATAGGCGGTGCAGATGACCACCTGGAGATCGGGATATTCCTGCCAGATGCGCGCGACGGTCTCAATGCCGTCCCAGCCGGGAGGCATGCGCACATCCACAAAGGCGAGAGGATAAGGGCGGCCTTCGGCCACGGCCTTGCGCACCATTTCCAAACCTTCCTTGCCCTGAAAGGCAGAATCGATTTCAAAGCCCGCGCCGTTCGCGGAGGATTCCTCGCCGAAAAGCAAAGCCTCCGCGGCTTCCAGGGCCGCGCCACTCGCACTGCCGGCCCCAAAAATCTTGCGAAAATCCTTATGAATTGCTTCGTTGTCATCGACAACGAGAATCCGCCTGTTCGGCATTTTTGTGCTCATGGCTAAAAAACGTGACCGACGCAGGTTTTAGCAAAATAATGGCCAACAGCTTCAAAAGGATTCATTATCGGGTATAACCCGGAAAGCAGTTGGCCCTACAGCCCCATCCCTCCAAAATAGCTGGCTAGATTTTGGACATTTGCACCGAAACCCGTTGGACACTTACTCCTTGCGCCGCCTTCCCCGACATCAACCCACGGGTTCAGAACCCTCGATTCGATGTTCGATGTTTCCCATTCTATCGCTTTAAATCTCCCGGTTTCTCGGGAATTCCCGGTTCGTCCAGCAACTGAATTCCCGTCGCCGAACCGAGCGCGGTCCAATCGCGCAACGCCCAAACCACTTTCTTATCGGGAGTCACCTCGATGACTTGCACATAGCCGAATCGATTCGTCTTGTCCGAGCCGCCGCGGTTGCAAAAAACCGTGTTGCCATTGGCGAGGCGGTTCGCGGTTTGCACATCGCGAAGAACGATTCCGGGCAGGTCGTCCTTTTCCACTGACCAGACGATTTTGCCTTCCGGATTCAGCTCGCGCACAAAAGCATGGTTGTCGCCCGGGACCAGCGTGTCGCCGTTGTCGAGACGGACTGCCGACCAGCAGGCTTCCACTGGCAGGTCCCGGATTTTTTTCCAGTCCCGGTCGTATTCAGAAATGTGCAGCTCCTTGAGATACGGCAGCAGGAAAGTTCCCTGCGCCGTCATCCGGCAATTGCGGAATTGCGTGTGAACTGAATTTGCCGCTGTGTTCGTGACGGACAATTCTTGTGAAAACGCTTTCGAGTTATCCTTCTTGTTCAGGATGTAAAGATGCGGCGGCAAACCGTTCTCCACCACCATCACTTGATCGAGGCCGATGGGTTGGAGTGAATGAATTTGTGTGTTCGTCGGGCAGTCGTACGTCCAGACGATTTCCTTTTGCGGCGTGACTTCGTAGCAATGATGCTCGGTCGTGCAAACAATGTGGCCGTTCGACAGCATCCAGGCGTCATCGATTTCCCCGCCACGTGGAAAGGCATATTTCCAAACCACCCGGCCGTGATTCACGACGTAGAGGACATTGTTCCCCTCGCCGTAATAAAGAAACGGATGCTGCGCGAGGCCATTGCCGGGAAATGAATTCATCGGCGCGGGACCGTTCGTGCCGATACCCGGGAGCGGACGTTCGGGCATCGGCGCTTCACCCGGGCCGGTCTCCGGCGCGTTCTCGAATTGGTTCAAAACTGCGAGCAACTGATGCTGTGGGTCGGGGTAAACACGGTGCGGCACCTCAGGACAACCACAAAAAATGGTTATGGTGCCGAAGGCGATAAAAACGCTTTGAAGAAAATGGCTGGCGGTTTTAGGGGTATTCATGTCGCGACTCTACAAAGCCATCGCACCGCGTCAAGAGTTGGCGGTGCATAGCCGTTCCGGGAAAAGCGCCAGAGGGCTGGCGCACTCCAGGACGCTTCCGCGAGTCAATGGGCGTCAGGTTTTTCGCCAGATCTTGGACAGCGGCGGAGAATTTGAACACAACCGGTCGCCTATCGCTCTCACCTCTCACTTCAACCCTCTCACCTTCCTCCAGTAACTTTTTTCTCGCCCGCCTCGTCCAAATTCCCGCACAGAACGAAAGCCCCTAAAATTTATGAAACCCCTCCTTCCCCTGCTCGCTGCCGCTTGCTGCGTGTTGCCGTTGCAAAGCTTCGCCGAATCCAATCCCTTCAGTCCGCCGAATTTTCCGCTGCCAAAATTCAAGGACGCAACATTCGACGTAAAACATTTCGGCGCAATCGGCGATGGCGTCGCCAATGACACTGCGGCGATCGACAGGGCCATCGCGCAATGCAGCGGCACCGGCGGCGGCACCGTCACGTTTCCCGCCGGAAAATACGGCGCCGGCTCGATTCATCTGAAGAGCAATGTCCGTTTGTTGCTGGACGCGAACGCGGTCATTTTCGGACTGCCCGGCGCGTTTGAAGCACCCGAGCCAAACCCGCAATTCGGAAAATATCAGGACGGCGGCCACAGCCATTTTCACGACTCGCTTTTCTATGGAGAAAACGTCGAGAACGTCGCCATCATCGGGGGCAAAATCAACGGCGGCAATGGCGCCATCGGCCACGGCGATCCCAAACCCGGCACCAACAACGGCGACAAATTGATCACCATCAAGGTGGGCCGGAATCTCGATTTCGAAAACATCACCCACGAAAAAGGCGGCCATTTTTGCTACCTGCTCAACGATTGCCAGGGCGTGACGCTCGACCACATCGTCATCAAGGAATCCCGCGACGCCGTCGATTTGATGGGCTGCAGTGACGTGCAGATCCACGACTGCAATTTCACCGGCTGCGGCGACGACACGATCGGCGTAAAGAGCGATTACGCGCTCGGCCGCCGCATCAACAGCGCGAACATTTATGTCTGGGATTCCTATTTCGAATCCGGCTGCAACGGCCTGCAATTCGGCTCGGAAACCGCCGGTGATTTCCACAACTGCAATTTCTGGAACATCCGCATCGGCAAAGCAATGAAGGCCGGCATCGGCATCACCAGCGGCGACAGCGCAGTCATCGATAGCGTGAATTACAGCAACATCGTCGTCAAAGGCGCGGCCTGTCCCATTTATTTCCTGACCTGGAACCGCCTGCGCACCGGCGAACCGGGCGCAAAAGTCGGCGCGATCAAAAATGTTCACTTGATGAACGTCACCATCACCGACTGCGCGGGACGCATTGAAACGCAGCCCAGCGTCATTTCCGGCTGGACGGCCTCGCCCTTCGAAAACATCACGTTTGAAAATGTGAAAATTATTTATAAGGGCGGCAACACGGAGACGATGGCCGGTCTCGTGCCGCCGAATCCAAAGGATTATTCGCCCCGGAGTTTCGGCCCGCGGCCCGCGTCGGCCTTCTACATTCGCAATGGCAAAGGACTCACGTTCAAAAACGTGGAAGTCGGGTTTGAAAATCCCGACGCGCGCACCTCGGTCGTGTTCGCCAACGTCGACGGTCTCACGCTCGATGGTTTCAAATCTCCAAAGCCTGCTGCAGACGCCGCCGTTTTGAAGCTGGAAAATGTGAAGGATTTAACCGTGCGCAACTCGCCCGGCCTCAAGGACCAAAAGGGAGCCGCCGTCGAAAACGAAACCGAATAATAGTGGCACGGGCGTCTCGCCCGTGCGTCCCAATTTCGGAATGTCGACCAGGAAACCCACGGGCGAGACCCGTGCACTATGGCAACTGGAGAATGAAAAACCGTTGCGGCCCATTCGAAGCGGGATCGTTGGTAAAGATGAAATTCCCGCTGCCATCAAACCAGTTCGACATGACAACCGTCCAGTTGCTCATTGGCAGACTGGCGTTCGTGCTGGTGAGCAAATGATACGGCCAGCCCGGCACGCCGTTCGAGCCGCTGAAAACCACGCCATTTGCATCCATGTTGATGCCGACAAAAGGGGACGGCGTCGGCATGGAGACCACGCTCAGCACGCCATTGCTGAGTCCGTCGGTAATCCACGCAAGGTTCAGGCCGGGAATCGCGGGAACAATGTTCGTAAATTGTCCGCCGTAACTTCCCGCGTTGAACAATTTAAAACCATCACCGGCGGCAAGCGTACCCGCGAGATTCGTTAACGCGAGCGTTCCTCCATAACTGACACTTGCGGCATTCAAACTGTCGTTTGTGTGCGCGGTTTTGTTTAATTCAAGGAACGTCGTTCCCCGCAAAGTCGCCGCGCCGCTCACCGTCAATGTGCCGGGCGCGCCGCCCGGCGCGATCGTCCCGCCGGGATTCACGAGGAGATCGCCCGCGATCGATCCGTTGCCCTGAAGCGTCTGCCCGCCCGCGACCGTGAATTCCGAATCGCTCCGCGCCGAGGCATCCAGAATCGCGCCCTGCGCAATGTTCACTTCCGCGCTGGCGCTTATCGCGCCGTTCCCGACCAGGCTCAGCGTGCCGGCGTTCACCATCGTATCGCCGGTATAATTGTTCGCATTACTGAGGATCAACGAATAGCCGCCGTTCTTGATCAGATTTCCGGTTCCACTGACGACATTTCCCAGCGTGAGCGAAGTGCCGCCGCCCCAAAAAAGGCAATCGCCATTCAACTGCACCGGGCCAATGATAACATTCGCTCCACTCCAATTGGTAACCGTCGAAGAAACGCCGTTGCCATACAGGATGAAATGCTTGTCCCAGGGCGTCGCGGCGTTGTAAAACGAAAGCACGGCGCCGGCCCGCACGGTAAGATTGCTCGCGGGATTTCCCATTGAAGTCGTGACTGTTTCCCAACCCATCAAGCCCTGTTGAATATCAATGTTCGCGAGCTTCGGATCGACGTTGATGGCGACAATGGAAACCTGGTTACTGCCGGTCTTGATCAAGTTGTAGGGCTGGCCGGTTGTGCTGAGCACGCCGGAAACGACATTATTATTCGTGCCGCGAATATCCCATCGTCCCTGGTTGTTGCTCGGGTTCCACGGCCCCGTGCCGCCCAGCCACGTGTCGCCTGCCATGGTGACGAATCGAAGTCCGGTGGTGATCTGGCTGCCGCTATTGTAAATGGCGCCTTCATTGTTCACTCCGGTTCCGGAAACAATCACGGGCTCGCCACCGAGACTCGTTCCATTGACATCGAGAGTTGCGCCGCTTTGAATGGTCGTCGCACCGTTCGTGGCGCCGAGAGCGCTTGAAGAACCAATCTTCAGCGTGCCGTGGGCGACGGTGACGGGTCCGAGAAATGAATTCCCACCGCTCAACGTGAGGACGCCCGCACCGTTCTGTGTCAGGCTGCCGGAACCCGAAATCGCGCCGCCAAGGCTCACATTGTCGCCGCGCCGGAACAACAGCGCGCCCTGGTTGGTGATGCTATTGAAGGTAATCGCGCCATGTGTCGTGCCGTCGCCCACTTGCAAAGTCCCGCCGCTCAGGAAAAGTCCGGTTCCCGAAACCGCGCCGGAAAACGTCAGCACGCTGGCTGAATTGTTCGTCACGGCGAGGTTGGAAGTGACCGTGATGGGCGCAGCGATTGTATCGCCCTTGCTGCCGGCGAGCTGAGTAATGCCGGCCGGATTCGCTCCGTTGTCGAGCGTCAGCGAGCCGCTGTTGGGATTAATGGTAAACGACCCGGAACCGCTTGGGTCGCCGACGGACAGCGCACCGAGAACAATTGGCATGTTAAGATTGATGGTCTGCCCCGCGGCGATGTCCGCGTTAATCACCGCATTGCTCCCCGCGCCGTTGGGAAAAGCGCTCGCATTCGTCCAGTTCGCGTCCAGGTTCCAGTCTTGGGCGCTGGTCGTAATTTTGTTCGTCCAATACACGGGAGAGGAGGAAAACACGATGCCCGTGTCCGTCACCGCGTCCGCTACGAAGGCGGAAGGCGCGCTCTCGTTGCAAGTGTTCGCCGCCACCACCCGGTAATAATAAATCTGCGAGAGGACGATGTTCGTATCCGCGTAGTCGGTTGCGGATACGCCCGAAGCGATGACTTCCGGCGGCGTGTCGCTGCTGAAACGAATGACATCATAACTCGTTGCCCCGGCGGATGCATTCCAGCGCAGGATAATTTCGGAATTTGTCGCGGTCGTGACGAGGTTCGTGGGCGGAAGTGGCACATTGCACGTCGTGACCGATGCCTCAACGGAATTCGAGCCTTCGCCAAAGCTGCTCACCGCGGAGACAACATAATAATATGTATCCCCAGCCAGGACGTTGCTGTCGCTGAACGCGGTGATGGGAACATTCGCGATTGTCGTGTACGGGCCGCCGCTCGCGCTGGACCGCCTCACGTTGTACGTCACCGCGGCCAGTGTGTCGTTCCAGGTCAGTGTCACCGGATTGCCGGGGCCGGCGATCAGGCCGGTGGGTGCGTAGGGCATTTGCGGCGTTGCATTCGTCACGACCACATACGCATTCGCCCAATCGGAATGATCGTTTGAATTGCGATTGCCCGTCACATCGTTGCCGGTATCCGTAACGCCGATGATCAACCGCCGCACACCCGTCATGTCCAAATCGATCGTCTTCGGCGGCGCAGCGCCGGTCAGGATGCCGCTGTCGTAAATCTTGCGGCCATCGGCGATGACCTGAAAAATGACCGAACCGCTGTTCCCCACTTCGTCGTCCACGCCCACAACCGCGTGAAAGCGCGAGCAAACGCCGCCCAGATTATATTCGTTTCCGCCGATTGCGTGTGTGCCGATGCCGTTCGTGTAGATCACTCCGCCGAGCGTGATGGGATGGCCGCCGACACTCTGGTTTTTCATGATCGTGCCATAGCCGGTATAGGCGTAAATCGGCGGCAGATCGGTCAAATAATTTGTCCCCGGAGCCGGAGACGGAATCGGTGTGCCGACAATTCTCAACAGCCTCGAACCGTACGGCGGCACGACGGCTGTGAAACTGTCCACGAATGTTCCCAAATCCTGGTGCGACCACAAGTCGCGCACGATGGCTGAGCCGGGCAATAGAGCCAGATTCGTCCAATAGCAGGTGATGGTCGCGGGCGTGTTGGTGCTGCGATTGAGCAATGCCACGGCGCGCGCGGTGAAATCGTAGCCCAAAGGCTTGCTCCAGATCTCGGCGCTGTCCACCACGCCGCCCACGCGCTCGCCCTGCTCGCCCGCCGGGTCCTGGTCCACGGCGATGGCTTCCGCGTTGGTGAGAATGGCCAGCGTCTGCGCGGACATCGTGGTGACATTGTTCCCCGCGATCAACGGCGCCGCCATGATGCACCACATCGTGAAGTGCGTTTGCGCCGCGACGAGGTTCGTGGCGAATTCACCGTTGCCGATTTCGAGCATGTCGGGATCGTTCCACCGCCCCGGCCCGGCGACATACGCGGATTTGCTGTTCTGATCAATCCGGCCGATCATGCTCACGAACGTGGAACCAATGTCGCCCGTCGTGCGCCAGGAATTGCCCGCATCCGGCGACCAATATTCATAATGCGCCGCGTTGGGACAAAGGCTGTTGAAAATGGGCTGGCCTGATTTCATCAAACCATCCGCCATCCGCAGATAATCCTGCATCGGCACATCTCCCGCCGGCAGGTTGCAACTGTCGTTCTTCAAATAATCCGCTCCCATCTGCGCGTAAGCGGCCGCATCGATGTATTCGTAACCGTAACTGCCCGGTTGTTTGCCCACGGGATTGATGCTCGTGCTGATGCAACCCGAGCAGGTGTTTGTGCCGTGGTCGGTGTAGATCCCCAGCTTCAATCCTTTGGAATGGACGTAATCGGAAAGCGCCTTGATGCCGCTGGGAAATTTCCCGGAAATGGAATAGGCCTGAATCACGCCGTTGGAATCCCGCGAACTGGCCCAGCCGTCATCGATGTTCACAAACTGGTACCCGGCCGTTTTCATGCCGGTGGAGACAAGAATATTCGCGGTATTGCTGACGGCGGTTTCGCTAATGCCGCAGTGATAACTGTTCCAGTCGTTCCAGCCCATTTGCGGCGTCAGGGCCAGATTATTAGTCATGGCAAAACTCCGCCACGCCGCCAGACCGATCATGAGAGTGGCGGCCACTCTCGCAGGGGTTTTAAAATTCACGGCTGCCTATAAATATCAGATAGCTGCCCAACATTAGCAACTGTTTCGTCTGCTGCCGCAGTGGCCTGGTTCCAAGGAGCGCGACCTTTAGATCGCTTCAAGGTGATACAGTGAATAGATTCCGATTTTTTTCGCATGGAGGTATTACCTTAATATGACTGCCCAGGAGCGCGACATCACTGAGCGTATTGCTTGAAAACCGATCTCGGGACAAAAAATGAGCCGCTTTCGCGGCTCATTGTGTTTCGGGGAACAGACGCCATTTAATCTCGCTTAGTAGTGTCGGCTGGTATCCCGGCCTGTCGGCTTCAGCGAGAAGTCATGTTCAAGACGGTCCAGGCGGCCATTGATGCGGTCCAGCGGAACGCTATTCTGACGGGCAATCTCCGCCCAGCCTTTGCCATTCACGTGGCTGGAGAGGAAATGCTCCGCCGGCTTTTTGGTGTCATCGGCCAGCACGCAAGCGACCATAATGCCGCCCGCGCCGGCGTCCGGATGTTGATTGTGCATCTGTTGGAGTTTATCCATCGGAACGCCTGTCTCCACTGAGACATCATGAAGCGCCATTTTGAAGTCACCCCGCTTGTCCGCCATCGAATTCAGCGTATGCACGCGGTCCTCCAGCACGTCTTTTTGTTCCCCGGCGCGCGCATTGTGGCCGGCAATGCCGAGAGACACGAGCGCAGCGAGGATGTATAGGAATTTTTTCATACGTTCTCCTTTCTAAAAAAATTTATCATTCCCCCTCAATGGCACAACAAAGGGATTTACCCCATTTTTTAGAGCGGGCATACTCAGAAGGCGCTTGAACGAAACGACCCCTGACACATTGTTCGTCACGCGCACAAAGCTCTTATGCGAAAAACCAGCACCCACCGCTTCTTTCAATTCCTTGTGCTCTCCGCCTGCGTCTCGATGAGCCGCGCGCTCAACGCCGAGGAACCGCCCAAACCGCTCGAACCCGTCCCCTCCCCCGCCCAGCTCGCGTGGCAGGAGGACGAACTGACCTTGTTCGCGCATTTCGGCATGAACACTTTCACGGGCCGCACGACGGGTCTCGGGAATGAAGACCCGAACCTGTTTAATCCAACCGAACTCGATTGCAATCAATGGGTGCGCGTGGCCAGGGAATGCGGATTCAAGGGAATCATTCTCACCGCCAAGCATCACGATGGTTTCTGCCTCTGGCCCACCGCCACCACCGACCACAGCGTCAAGAGCAGCGCCTGGAAAGACGGCAAAGGCGACGTCGTGCGCGAGCTCGCCGATGCCTGCAAGGCCGGCGGCATCAAGCTCGGGATTTATTGCTCGCCCTGGGACCGCAGCGTCTCGAACTACGACACCGACAAGCCGGCTTACGCAAAATACTATCGCGAGCAACTCACGGAATTGCTCAGCAACTACGGCCCGGTCTACGAAATGTGGTTCGACGGCAACAAAGCCGACGTCGCCGAATGGCCTGGCATCATCAGCCTCGTGCGAAAATTGCAGCCGGACGCCGTCATCAAACAAGGCCCGCGCTTGGAACCCGTCCTCGAAGACGTGCGCTGGGTCGGCAATGAACAAGCCTGCGCGCCGCTGGCCAATTGGAGCGTCTATCCCGCGCCGGCTTCCACCGGCAATTCCAAATCATCCCAGTGGTTTCCGGTCGAATGCGATACGATGATGATCGGCCATTGGTTTTGGGACGGCACGCCGCCGAAAGATTTGCCGACGCTCTTGAATTATTACTACACGTCGGTGGGACGCAATTCGATCCTCCTGCTCAACGTTGCCCCGGACAAACGCGGTTTGTTCTCGGACGAGTCCGTGACGCGATTGCATGAATTTCACGATGCCCTCCAGAAAATTTTCGGGACGGATTTCGCCGCGGGAAAAACCGCCGTCGCCAGCAACGTTCGCGGCGGCGATGACACCTTCGGCGCGGACAAGGCGCTCGATGGCGACAAGAACACTTATTGGGCCACCGATGACGGTGTGACAAACGCCACGCTCGAAGTGGATCTCGGCGCAGAACAGGAATTCAATGTCGTGCGCCTGGAGGAGATGATCAGCCTCGGCCAGCGCGTGGCGGAATATAAAATCGAAGCGTGGGACGACGGCGCAAAAGACTGGAAGCTGCTGAATCATGGTTACACGATCGGCTACCGCAAGCTGGATCGTTTCCCGAAAGTGAAGTCATCAAAAGTGCGGCTGACGATTTTGCGCGCGCGCGCCTGCCCCACCATCAAATCCTTCGGCGTGCACCTCGACACCGTCTCGCCCGGCGAATATTTCCAACCGGACAAGGCAAACATGGAAGTGAAACCCAAACCCGCCCCGGCGAAAAAGTAGCCGGGACGCCTGCGCTCGCGTTTTTTCGCCGGTTATTATGAATATTCCGGGTCGAAACTTCGTCTGGACACTAACAAGCGCAGTGGATAAGCAATTATCGCAATTGACTGTCGAACTATGAAAATGATCACCAGATTCATAACTGCCATTGCCACGCTTTCCCTTTTTGCACTGACGAGTTGTTCGAGCGTCGGCAAGCACGAAAACGGGGATGCCTATTTCAAATCCTGGCCCAGGGGAAAATCGCCGCTCGAGATCGGCCAGCACGTGGCGCAGCATTTCATCGACAGCCCGCACTTCAATTCATTCAAGCCCGGCCCGCCGGAGTATATCATTTATCCCGAAGTGTGCACGTGGTACGGCGCGCTCACATTCGGCCAGGCCTCGCACGTCAAACACGGCATCAAGGGAGAAGCTATTCGGCGCTTTGAACCCTTGTTCAACACCGAGACAAATCTCATTCCGATTCCCGACCACGTGGACCGCTCCGTCTTTGGCGCCGTGCCACTGGAAATTTACATCCTCAACGCCGACCCGCGCTGCCTCGCGCTCGGCAAGGAATTTGCCGACAAACAATGGGGCCCGCCCTTCGGCACGAATGTCTCGCCCGAGGCTGAATCCTACCGCGCGCGCGGACTCACCTGGCAAACGCGCCTGTGGATCGATGACATGTTCATGATCACGATGGTCCAAGCCCAAGCCTATCGCGCCACTGGCAATCGCGAATACATCGATCGCGCGGCAAAGGAAATGGTGGTTTACCTCGACGCACTTCAGCAACCGAACGGGCTCTTTTATCATTCACCCGAAGTGCATTACTTCTGGGGCCGCGGCGACGGCTGGATGGCCGCGGGTATGAGCGAATTGCTGCGTTCGCTGCCGCAGGACAATCCCGACCGCCCGCGCATCATGGAAGGCTACAAGAAAATGATGGCCGCGCTCCTGAAATATCAGGATGAAAACGGCATGTGGCATCAACTGATTGACGACCCGACCGCCTGGCCGGAAACCTCTTCCACCGGAATGTTCACGTTTGCATTCATCACCGGTGTGAAGGAGGGCTGGCTCGACGCAGACACCTACGGTCCCGCCGCCCGCAAAGCCTGGCTCGCCCTGACCGGCTATCTCGATCAAAACTGGGATATGCACGAAGTCTGCCAGGGGACCAACAAATACAATCCCAAAACCGACGGCCCGGATGGCCGCGCCTATTATCTCGCCCGCAAACGCAACGTCGGCGACCTCCACGGCCAGGCGCCAGTCCTGTGGTGCGCCACCGCGTTGTTGCAATAGCCAATAGTGGCACGGGCATCCTGCCCGTGCGTTGGTAGCGCTCTATTGAACCGTAATCGTCTGCGTCCCCGCTGGCGTGTTCGTGAATGTCAGCGTCCCCTGCGCGGAACTGGTAAACGTCCCCACCGAATTGCCGCCGGCCGAAACCTGGAAAGCATGATTCGGCTGCAAGTCCGTCAGCAAATGGCTGACGGGCGATGAGCCACTGACTGTGTAGCTGATCGAGTTCGTGAAAGGATTCAATGCCGCATCGGCGCCGAACATCACCAAGTTGTTCCCCATCCGAACCCCTTCCATGCGGCCGTCCGTGGAATAAATCGGCGCGGTATTGGTCATCGTAGCCGCCGTGGACGGTGCTGACTGAAGCCCCGTCACATACGTCACATTCGACGCGTTGACCGAATTCACCGTGGTCACATAATAGACAATCGAGCCATTGCAATTCGTCGGCCCGGTCGTCGTCGCGAGCGCTGAGCGCGAGAAGGTTTGCGCGAAGAGTTTGCTCACGCCATTCGTGGCCACCCACGAGTTCGTCGCGGCGTTGATGGACGCCGGGTTCAGGAAATGCCAGCGCAGTTGCTTCGGATCATTCACGGCTTTGGTCGTGGCGCGGTCGTGCACGAAAATAAAATCCGGCCGCTCGTAAACCACCTGCCGCGTCAATTTCGTGGCCGTCCCATGTCCCGGATTCGTGTTCAACCCATACGCCGCCGCATAATCGCCGTTCGCGTACACATATCCATTGGTCGCTTCGTAGTTCGTGATGCGGCAGCCCGGCGTGCCGTACCAATCGCCCTGGTTGAAGCGATAAACCTGAGTTCCGGCTCCGTTGTCGTCGATGTCCACCGTATTCCCATACGCGCTTTCCGTGCTGGGAATCTGGTTCTCCCCCACCTCATTGGCATTGATCAACAAATTGTCCGCGCCGCGCTGGATCTCCAATTGTCCCTGACAGTAAGTCTGATGATCGGTATCGAGCAAATTGCCCAACTGAAACGACACGAACGTCGATTTGTAAGTCCAATCCGCGCGCGCGATAATCAGCCCCGTCCCCTGCGCAAAACGTTCCAGCGGCGCGTTCGTCCAAAACGCGACGCCCGCATTCGGATCACGGAAAATGAGGTCCTGCATATCGTTCAACTGGCCGCCGGAATAACTTTGAATCATGTAGTTCGCGTTGCTCCGCGCAGCGGCATCGGTCGTCGCCGCACCCATGATATAAAGCAGGTCCTTTTGCGGGAATGGCGCCGGATAATCATACCAATCGCCGCCATCGTAAATCGTGTTCGTCGTCGGTTGTTCGGCAATAAGACTCGGAATCACATCCCCCGACCAGGTGCGCTCGGGCGTGGCGCTAATCAATCCAGCCGTCTCCAAAGTCAGCCCGGACAAAACCAAATTGCGCGCGGCCTGCGGCCCGTAATTCCATCCCTCGGCCCAGAATCCGCCCGCGAGACTGTTTGAAGGACTCGTGAACAGCGGCAGCACATTCGTCTGGCGAAACGAAAGAATCTCGTTCACCAAACGCGTCGCGTTCGTGTTGCGGCCACCGCTCAGCGCCAGCGCCGTCATCACGCGCGATGCATACCCGCCTTCGGAATAATTGCTCGCGGGATTGTCCGTGCGGTAACCATTGGTCTTCCAATAATCCGACCAACGCACGAGCATGTTACCGACCTGATTTTTGAACGTGCTCGAAAATCCGGGGTAGCCATAGAGCCAGTCGTACCCCATCGACGTAAATTTCCCCAAATACCGCGACGTATAGCCATCGTCGATGGTGATGGAATTGAAGCCGCCGTCATTGGCGTGTGTTTGTTGAAAGGCGAGCGTGGAGTAATCCGCCGCGTGCGTGCCGTACACATATTCCACGTAAATCGCCTGGTTCGTCCTCGGCGCAGTGGAAAATGTAATCGTGTTTCCTGACAACGTGGCCGACGCGTCGGAAATATCCAGGCTCGATGCCACCGTGACAAAATACCTTGAGCCCGGCGTCGGCTTGTGGCCGGGCGCGGCAATGGACCAATCGATTTGGTCGTTGTTTAAATCGCCGTTGCGCTGCCAGTCGACTCCCTCCACGTAATTCGTAGGGCCATCGGAAGTATTGCTGACTTTGATGAATGTCTCGTAAAAATCCACCGAATCGGACGTGGGCGTGTCACCGATGCCATTGGTTATCGTCATGACACTGATCGGCGCCGTGAAAACGTTCAGCGACGACGCCACGATATTGGTGTTGGGTAGCGCGAACACTTTCGTAACGCCGTCGCCTCGCGTGAGAAATTGCTGTGAGACCTCGCCCACTTTCTGAAAATCCTGCAGTGCCGATTTCATGATTCCAATCGCCTTGTCCGCGTATTTCGCCGCCGTGACCGGGTCCTGGAATTCGAGCACCTTGTAGCCGAGCGCATAGTCGCCGATCCATTGCAGCTCATCCGCTTCATAAGCGCCGTCGCCAATGGCTCCGTTCAATTGATTGTCGAGCCGCGATTTGAAATTTTTCCACTGCGTCGTGTTGCTCGCCGCTTTCTGGCGCAAGCCGGCAAGGACCGAAGGCGTCAGCAAAATTTGCGACGGCGCCTCGGCCAAAATCGTGTTCGTCGTAAAGTGAGTGCCGTTGCCATCCGTCACCGACGAAACAACTTTGTACGTCCCATCGAATGGATACGTGTGCGTCGGCGCATTGGAAGTCGAAGTCGTGCCGTCACCGAAATCCCATGAGTAGGATGTGCCAGCCATCGGCGGCAAAAAAGTAACGGGAACGCTAACGGATTGGTTTAACGTTTGCGGCAGGAGCGAGAGCCGGTAGAAGCGCCGTTGATGCGAATCAAACAAACCGCCCGTGAGCGAACCATCATCGGACCACACAGAATTGCTGAAAACAGAAGCCATCACCGGCGGCAAATTCGTCCAGTGCACCAGGTCGGAACTGATTTGCACTTGCTGCAATTGGCCGGGAACGCTGTCCCAATGCAAATCCAACCTGTTCGAAGAAAACGATGTATCTACAGTCGACGACGCAGCCGCGATTGAAGAACACAACAACACGCGCAATCCAATGCCCTTCAAAAGATAGTTCCGGAGATGTTTCATACTTCCCTAAGTTTTTTGTTCGACCGCGTTTTAGCACGAACAAGGCCAACCGATTTCCGCTTCGCGCAAGCTCATTTTGCTTTTCCGACGTTCCCGAATTGGACAAGTGTATGACTCATTTCAACTGCGCCGCGAGGCACGAAAAAATTCTCGCGCGGGAACCATTTTCGAATTCCTGTATCCTACTGTGGATGTAATCCGTCTCAGACTTCACGCGGCGAAATCGGATCCCGAACCCCGAAAAAAATTGAAACGCATGACCCCTACGAAATTTTTTCCGCGGCGCGCAGCCATGTTGTTGTGCGCCCTTTTGCTTTCCAGCTGCAGCACCACTCACACGACAATCCCCGTCGGCAGCGAACAGAATCGCAGCGGTTGGATGCAGGGAAAATGGGGCGTGATGACGCACTACCTTGCTGAATGGCAATCGCGCGAGCACAACATCCGCATGAGCCCGGAACAGTGGAACAAAATGGTCGATAACTTCGATGTCGAAGGCCTCGCGGATCAAATCAAATCCACCGGCGCGAGCTATCACTTTCTGACTGTCGCGCAAAACTCGTCCTACTTCATTTCGCCGAATGCCGCGTGGGAAAAATATTTCAGCAACGGAACCAACAAAGCTTCGCATCGCGATTTGATTTTGGACATGGCCAGGGCGCTGAACAAACGCGGCATCAAGCTCATTGTTTATTCCACCTGCGCCGGCCCGCGTGATGCCCGCCAGTATCCCATGGCCACGCCGACCACGCGCGACCATCGCAACAAGCAGCACATGTTGAACTGGGAAAAAGTCATTCGCGAATGGTCGCTGCGCTGGGGCACGAACGTCTCCGGCTGGTGGTTCGACGGCTGTTACACGCCGAATCAATTATATGATTTCCCCGACCCACCCAATTTCCAGAGTTTCGCTGCCGCCGCCCGCGCGGGAAATCCCAACGCTGTCATCGCCTTCAACCGCGGCGTCATGGACCGCGTCATTTCAATCACCCCATTTGAGGATTACAGCGCCGGCGAAATCAATGATGTTCAAACCAGCCGGATCTGGCGCGCCACGCCCGACGGCCTCGTCGACGGCGCGCGCATTCACAAACTCAGTTTCCTGGGCCGCACGTGGGGCATGGGCGAACCACGTTATACGAACCTCGATGACGTTGTGATCCCCTGGACGCGAAAAATCGTCGACGCCGGCGGCGCGATGACCTGGGACGTGCCGATCCAACCGAACGGTCTTATCTCCGAGCCGTATATGAAACAATTACGCGCCATAGGTGAGGCGCTTCGCGAGCGCACTAGTTCAGCCACTAATGCTCCAAACGCGAACCCGCACTGAAAAACGGATTGCCATATTTTTCCTGCGCATTTAAAGTCCAGCCCGCAAGTTACTCAGAATCAAACAGAAGCGCCCTTCATAAACCCACTCAAATCACCCTGCTCGGGACTGCGTTATTAATCGGCTGTGCGCCGCCGCACACGCGGGTTGGACTGACAATCTCTATCTCAAAGCTGACGCCGGCCCTGCATTTACCCCTGACGCGACAACGCACTTTAAGCAGGGCACTCTGGGGCCGGACGGCTTCGACGTCGTCAGCGGAAAAGGGACGTTTAAGAGCGATACAGGCGTTCGCGGTGATTTGTCTCTGGGTTATAACTTAACCCAATCCTGGGCTGTCGAAGTGGAAGCCGGCGTTATCTGGAATCCGAGCCCCTTCGCAAATGGCGATCCATTCTATCAAGCTCCCATCATGCTCAGGGCTCTCTACCAGATTCCATTGAACGATTCCTGGAAAGTCTATATCGGCGCCGGCGCAGGCGGAGTCATGGGTATTCAGCAAGGTAAAATATCTCTTCCGGAGTTTGCCAGACCTATCTCGCTCGATGACACGGATACGGCGTTCGGTTACGAGGCCGAAGCCGGTATCAAGTATGGGCTTTCACGCCACGCCGAAATCAGTTTGGGATATAAATTCCTCGGCGTGGATGGCTATAAATTCGATGTTAACACTCCAGTCTTCATATCGCACGTAACATTCGATCAACTGTACACGCACACGGCGTCGTTGTCCTTCACCTGGAAATTTTAAACAACTATTGGCCTCACTGGGCGGGCCTCCTCGCGAGCCGAAATTCTCCCCGCCCATCTGCGATTGAATTGCCCGGCCCTTTGGTCTTATTCTCCCCGAATGTCCGCTGAGAATAAGATGCATTACCCGACCTTGAGCAAAAAACGCGTGCGCCACTTGCTGGGCGCGGCGACCACTTCCCGCGTGCTGGTGGTGGGTGACGTAATGCTCGACCATTTCATCTGGGGCAGCGTCGCGCGCATTTCTCCCGAGGCGCCCGTGCCGGTGGTGGATTTTGAACGCGAGAGCTTCATGCCCGGGGGCGCCGCCAATGCCGCCCGCAATCTCACCGCGCTCCGCGTGAACACGGAATTGTTCGGCACCGTCGGCCACGACGCTGCCGCGCGACAGCTCAAGCAATTATTGCAGGAATACAATATCGGTTGCACCGGCCTCCTCTCGCACTCGGCCCGCGCCACCAGCCTCAAGACGCGCATCGTCGCCCACAAACAACAGGTCGTGCGCATCGACCGCGAAACACGCGATGGCATCGAGGGCCCGCTTGCGGGACGCCTGCTCGACGCGTTCAAGACGGAATTGAAAAAGGCCGACGCGGTGATCGTTTGCGATTACGGCAAAGGCGTCGTCACGCAACATTTATTGAATGAGATGAAGGCCCTGTGCCGCGCGCGCGGCGTCTGGCTCAGCCTGGATCCCAAGCCCTATCATCTGAACCTTTCCGGCCTTTCGCTCGTCACACCGAATCGCAAGGAAGCCTTCGAACTCGCCAATCTCCCGGACGAAACGCGCCACACCGATCCTTTCACGGACCGAAACCTGATCGCCGCCGCCGACCGTCTGCTCAACGAATTGCGCCCGGCTGTCCTGCTCATCACGCTCGGCGAACTCGGCATGCTGCTCTGCCAGCGCGACCAAAAACCGATTCACATTCCCACCGTGGCGCGCGAAGTGTTCGATGTTTCGGGCGCGGGCGATACTGTCATCGCCACCTTCACCCTGGCCATCGCCGCCGGCGCGTCGCCGCTGGAAGCTGCCATTATTTCGAATCACGCCGCGGGCATCGTGGTCGGCAAAATCGGCACGGCCACCGTCACTCCCGAGGAGTTGCTTCAAAGCTTTGTTGGTTGATATTGAGGCTGCCAAATGAACTCAGACAAAATCACAGCAGAAACCATCCGCTCGATGAAAGCGCACGGCGAGAGCATCGCGGCGCTCACGGCTTATGATTTTCCGATGACCCGCCTGCTCGACCAGGCAGGTGTCCCATTCATCCTCGTGGGTGATTCGCTCGGCATGGTCGTGCTGGGTTATCAGGACACGACCTCGGTGACGATGGCTGAAATGGAACATCACGTTCGCGCCGCCGCCCGCGCGCAACCCCGCGCGTTGCTCGCCGCGGACCTGCCGTTTCACAGTTACGACACGGTCGCGAACGCGGTGGCCAACGCCAAACGCCTCGCCGCCGCCGGCGCGGAAGCCGTGAAGGCCGAGGGCGGCCGTGCCATTGCCGAACAAGTCCGTGCCATTGTCGCCGCCGGAATTCCCTTCTGCGGCCATCTCGGAATGCTCCCGCAAAGTGTGCGCGAAGAAGGCGGTTACCGCGTGAAAGGCAAAATTGAAACCGAACACCAGGCGTTGCTCGCGGATGCCGATGCGCTCGTGGAAGCCGGCGCCTTCGCCCTCGTGCTGGAACTCGTGACCCCGCCCGTGGCAAAGGAAATCACCGCCCGCATCCCCATTCCCACCATCGGCATCGGCAGCGGCAAGGATTGCGACGGCCAGGTGCTCGTCACGCCCGACCTGCTCGGCATGTTGCCGTGGTATAATCTCAAGCACGTGAAACCCAAGCTGAACGCCGCCGAACAAATGCGTTCCGTGGTCGAGGATTGGAAAAAATCCGTCGAAACCTTGAAGCCCGCCAAAACAACGCCGTGAGCAAATTGTCCCACATCAACGCCCGCGGCGAAGCCAGCATGGTGGACGTCTCCGCCAAACCCATTCTGCTCCGCGAAGCCGTGGCGCGTGGAGAAATCCACCTGCAAAAAGAGACGCTGGAATTGATCGAGAGCCAAAAAATCGCCAAGGGCAACGTCCTCGCCACCGCGCGCATCGCGGGAATCCAGGCCGCAAAAAAAACCGGCGAGTTGATTCCTCTTTGCCATCCCCTGCCCCTCTCGCATTGCGAAGTGAATTTCGAAATCCCCAAAAGCCGCGACCGCATTCTCATCACCGCCTCCGCCAAAGTGGCGGCCCAAACCGGCGTGGAAATGGAAGCGCTGACCGCCGCATCCGTCGCAGCGCTGACAATTTACGACATGTGCAAGGCGGTCGATAAAAAAATGACGATCACCGGCATCGAACTGGTTTCAAAAACGAAACGCGAAAATTCATAGCGCTTCCGCCTCATGCATATTCAGACTGGCATCATTACGATTTCCGATCGCGCCTCGCGCGGACTTTACGACGACCTCGGCGGCCCCGCGCTGAGAAACACCGCGCGGAGTTACGGCTGGAAAATTTTGGCGGAATCGCTTGTGCCCGACGAAAAAAGCGACATCCAACGCGCCATTCGCGAGCACATTTCCAAAGGCTGCCAGCTGATCCTGACCACCGGCGGCACCGGCGTGGCATTGCGCGATGTCACGCCCGAAGCGGTACGCGAAATTGCCGTGCGCGAACTCCCCGGCTTCGGCGAAGTCATGCGCGCCGAATCGATGAAAATTACAAAGAACGCGATCCTCTCGCGCAACCTCGCCGCCGTGGTCGAAAAATCGCTCGTGCTGTGCCTGCCCGGCAAACCGAGCGGTGCAGTGGAATGCCTGGGCTTCGTCGTCGGCGCCATCCCCCATTGCGTCGAAGTGCTCCAGGAAGTGCCGACGAGTTGCTGAACTTCTTTGCGGCGCTGAACGGGTTTTTTCCTTGCGGCAGGCAAATGCATCCGGCTAAATCGCGTCGATGAAGAGGACTCGTTGTTTTTGGATTTTTTCCGGTTGTCTGCTCCTGCTCACGCTCATGATGAGCGGTTGCGGCACGCCGCAGGTCACTGTGGCTTCCGGCGAAAAGCTGGAAAAGTACCGGAGGGTTTATCTCGTACCGTCCAACGGCGATCCCCGCAAAGTCACTCCGCGCATTTTGACCCGTTTGAAAAAAACCGGCTTTGATGTCACCGAAGTGACTTCGAATACGCCGGCCATTGGCGGGCAAGGCAGTGGTTTTGTGCTGACGCCTGAAGGCCACATCCTAACCTGCGCCCACGTTGTCGAAAAAAATACCAACGCAACAGTCTGGATAGACGGCACACGCTACCTTTGTCGGGTTCTGGTCGCGGATACAAATGCGGACCTGGCGCTATTGCTCACCGAAGGCTCGCACCCGCCTTTACGACCCATGCCCTTCGCTGCCGGGACAAATTATGCGATGGGTGAAGACGCTTACACGATGGGATTCCCACTCGCCGCCGTTTTGGGTACTGAGCCTCGCCTCAACAAGGGAATGATCAGTGCAACGGTTGGGCTGGATGACGATCCAAAATATATCCAGGTATCGGCTCCCGTACAACCGGGTAATAGCGGTGGCCCACTCCTGAATCCACGCGGGGAAGCCATCGGCGTCGTTTCGGCAACATTGAATCCGCTGAAAGTCCTTGTTCAGTCCGGCGGCGACTTGCCTCAAAACGTCAATTTCGCTCTGAAGTCCAGTGTCGTTCGCGATTTTCTTTCCACAAACAATCTCGTTCCTCCTCATCCTGCCACAAACAACACCGCCGAAGCCTTCGAAAACGCGAAGAAATCCCTGGCGCTTGTGCGTCCTGGGAATGTTACCGATGAAGAACTCAAACAACCCACGCTGGTTTGCTTTTTTGGATATTACAGTGTGTTCGGCTACTATTGGCGTTTTAACAGCATCCAGTTGGCTCTCGTGGATATGAAAACAGAACAAGTCGTTTTCAAAGCTCGCCAGAACAACAATGCATTCGTCCCCGAAGACGGTACGCTCAACCACATTTTCTACGAGATCTCAGCAAAGTTTTTCCCCGACAGCCCCAATCCATTCAAAAAATGACAAGCACGCAGTTCAATCGCCGGTTCGCAAAAATTTCGGATGCTTTTTTTCCCGGCAAACCGAATCTGTTTTTGAAAAAATAATGACGATAGCACTGAAATCGATTTCGCTGATGCTTCTGCTCGCGTTGGCCCTCAGCGGTTGCTCCAGCGACGCCAAAAGAAAGGCGGAAATTCGCCGCGCCTATGCCGCCGGGGAACAGGCCGCCCGCGCCCAAATGGAACAACAACAAAGGCAGCAACAACAACAATTCGAGCAACAACAACAGCAAATGCAGCAGATGGGATCGGGCTCCGACTCGATGATCCGGATTCTCGGCCACGTCAAAAACCCGATGTTCCCCTGGACCGAGGGCATGACGCTCGGACGCGCATTGGTCGTGGCTCAATACGAAGACAGCAATACGCCCCGCGCCATTACCATTTACCGAAATAACCAGCCGCTGCAAATCGACCCCCAACGCCTCCTGCAAGGCCAGGATTTCCCGCTCTACCCCGGCGACACGGTCTGGATCCAGGAGTAGCAACCATTCTCAGGAGCGCGACCTTCAGGTCGCTTCAAGGCGACAAAGTCAACAGCACCCTGATTTTTTCGATGCGCTCGGTAATGCCGCGCTGAAGCGGCCTAAAGGCCGCGCGCGCCTTTGAACCCGGACGCCGCAGGTTCTTTCATTGATTTCGCCGCCGCCCGCAGATACCCTCCCTCCGCACTCGCGGCATGATTTCACTCCAGAAATTAACCAAGCGTTTCGGTGCCCAGGTCGCCGTCAACGCGCTCTCCTTTGAGATTCCCGCCGGGCAAATCGTCGGCTTTCTCGGTCCCAACGGCGCCGGCAAATCCACCACGCTCAAAATGCTCACCGGCATGCTGGAACCCACCGAAGGTTCCGCCACGATTTGCAACTTTGATCTCGCCACGCAACCGATCGAGGTCAAACGCAACGTCGGCTTCGTGCCCGAATCCGGCGCGGTCTTTGAATCGCTCACCGGGCTCGAATACCTGGAAATGATCGCCGCGCTCTACGGCATCCCGCAGGACGCCGCGCGGATTCGCATCCAGCAATTTCTCACCTTCTTCGATCTCAGCTTCGACACGCTCACGGACAAATTGCTCGGCGCCTATTCCAAAGGCATGCGCCGCAAAGTCGTCATCACCGCCGCGCTCCTGCACAATCCGTCGGTGGTTTTCTTCGATGAACCGCTCGACGGCCTGGACGCCAACGCCGCCGTCGGTTTCAAGGCGCTCATTCAAACGCTCGCCCGCGAAGGCAAAACCATCGTTTACAGCTCCCACATCCTCGATGTCGTGGAACGCGTCTGCGACCGCGTCATCATCATCGACAAGGGAACGCTGCTGCTCGATGGCAAGCCGGATGAACTTGTGGCCTCGCACAATGCCGGCACGCTGGAACATCTCTTCACGCAATTGACCGGTGGCGCGGAACTCGAACGCCGCGCGGAAGATTTCGCCAAGACGTTCCGCTCATGAATCCCGCGCCCAACGCAGCGCCGCCGGTCATCTCCCCCGCGCCTCCGACCGTGCGCACGCTGCGCAAACTCTTCCTCACGCTCTACGTGCGGGGACGCGGTGCGCGCGGGCTGCTCCGGGGCCGGAGCGTCGGCTCGCTCAAGGTCAAAACCGTGGGGCAAAAACTCTCCCTGGCGCTCGGCATCTACGTTCTGTTCGGGAGCTTCGCGCTTTACTTCATTCATGGGCCCGTTTTTGCCCTCGCCGTTTATTTGCACGGGCTGACGTTTGTTTTTCTCGGGATGTTCGTGTCCTCCTCCGCCGGCGAAATTCTTTTCAACAAGGAGGAAGGCGACATCCTGCTGCATCGGCCCGTAACCGCGCACGATTTGTTGTGGTCGAAAATTCGTGTCCTCATCGAAGTCTCTCTTTGGCTGGCTGGCGCGCTGAATCTCATCGGCCTTGGAGTCGGCGTCTGCGCCTCTGATGGAGGATTCCTGTTCCCGCTCGTTCATCTCATTTCCACGACTCTCGAAGCCTTGTTCTGCACCAGTTGCATCGTGCTGATGTATCAACTTTGCCTCCGTTGGTTCGGACGCGAACGGCTGGATGGTTTCATGACCACCATGCAGGTCATTGTGACCGTTGCCTTCGTCGTGGCCGGCCAGCTCTTTCCTCAGCTCATTTTCCGGGTCGGTAATGACCAAATGCTCCACTTCCGCCCAACCACCTGGTGGGTCGCTCTTCTCCCACCCGCCTGGTTTGCGAGTCTGGACGACGCCGTCGCTGGCCGCCACGAACCTGCTTCCTGGGTGCTCGGCGCGTTTGCGCTGGCCGCCACCGCCGTTCTGCTTTGGATCGCGTTCGTCAAACTGGCGCACACCTACGAAGAAGGCCTGCAGACGATCAGCGAAATTGTTTCCAAACCCCGGTCGCGTTCGAAGCGCTCGCTGCCCGAAATTCTGGTAAAGACCCCGCCGTTCAGATGGTTCTTCCACACGCCGGCTTCCAGGGCCGCCTTCCTCCTGACTTCCGCCTACTTGTTTCGCGACCGGGAAGTGAAACTGCGCGTGCTTCCCGGCCTCGCGCCGATGATTATCATTCCTGTCGTGTTTCTATTGAGGGACCCGCGCATGGGCGGCGGTGCATTCGGCATGGCGTTTTCGGGCGCTTTTCTGGGAATGGTGCCTTTGATGGCCCTGGACCTGCTGCAATATTCACAGCAATGGCAGGCATCGGATATTTTTCGCGTCGCGCCCATGAACGGCCCGGCGGAGTTGTGTGGCGGCGCGCGGTGGGCGGTGATTCTCCTGCTCGCCGTTCCTGCTTACCTTTTCGCCGGCGCGGTGATTTTCGCAATTCAGCGAAGCTTCTCACCCGTCCTGCTTCTGGTGCCCGGCGTGATGGCCATGCCGGTCGCGTCGCTCGTTCCGGCCTTGCTGCGGCGCGGCCAGCCGTTGTCACGCGCGAACGAGGAGGCGCGGTCCGTCCGTCGCAATCTTAAAATGTTTGCGGTTATTTTCGTGGCCATGCCGGTCGCCGGTCTGGCCGTTTGGTCCTTTGACGCCGGCTGGTTTCAATGGTTGGTGCTCGGTGAACTGGCGCTCGTCATTCCGCTCTACATCGGCCTTCGCGTTCTCGCCTCCAAACTCCGCTGGCAGCCGATCGAATAGCTGTCGTTCCGAATCCAATTTCTCAGCCGCATGGAGTCTCTTTCCTTCCGATACGGGGTATTTCCCCCTTTGGGTCTGCCGACCGCCGCGAGCTAACTTGCGCCATGACTGTAATTATTATGCCGGGACGGAGTATCAAATCAGTTGAGGCACCCAAACCTAAATTCCCGCGCGCTCGTACTAATGGCGGCGGCCGCGATGGTGGCCGCAGCACGCGCCGCTGAGCCAACCACCGGTTCGCAGGAAAGCGCGTTTAATCTGTCACTGGAATCGCCGCGTCCGGAAGATCCGGAATTCTGGCAGCGGTTCGATTTTGCCTTCGACGACAACGCCAACGACATTTTCGCCGACGCCTTCCAACCGTTGAACCCCATCCGCTGGAACCTGGACGTGCCGGGACCGGACTTCTCAGAAAGATATCGTGCGCATGCGTCCCTCGGGGCACGCAACGCTCTCGCCAAATCCATCGAATTCGGTTCGCGCGAGGCCGCGGTGGAACTTCCGGTCATGCTTTGGCTGGAAAATCGTGACGGCTGGCTCGCCGATTTGGTGCGCGGCTCGGTGGGCGATGTAGAGGAGGAAGCCGTTTCGCCTCTCGATATTTCCTACCGCAGCCTGGCCGAATCCTGGTGGAAAAAGCTCGCCACCTCCGGCGCCGAATTCGGCGTCCGCCCGATGAGCACCAGCCCCTACACTTACGTCAGCAAAGGATTCAGCGACGGCGAACGAACCGTTCTTTTCACGAACCTTCGCTATTATTATCAACGCCTGGCTGATCACCGGGTCGAACTCGCGATGGCGATTCCGGTCGCCTATGGAGTCACGTTGGATTTTGGCAGCGCATACGAAATCGCTTCACGCGATCGCCAGAGATTCTCCTTCAAATTCGTCAAGGAAATCCACGGCGGCGGCATCGCGCAACTCGGTTTCGAAGTCAAGGGACACCCGGCACTGATCGCGGGCATCAGCTTTGCGTGGTAAGAAAAATCAACGCCAATGGCCGGGCACCCAGCGCCAGCCGCCCCACCGATCCTGCCTCCAATAGCCGCCGACCCACACCGCCGCCGGATAAGGCGGCGTGGCCCAGTAACCATTCACCCACACCCAGCGCCCATTCCACTGCCATGAACCGGCCACCCACACATAACCCGGCGCAGGCGCGGGCGCGATGGTTTCCGCCGGCGGCGCGGGCGGCGCGCCCGTTACCGTATCCGCCTGCTGCGGCGCAGCTGCCGCAGCGCTCGCCGTGTTCGGCGTGTTGATCATGTACTGAATGACCTTCTCGCTCACATTCGAGTTGTGCAGATCGATGATATCCGCCGCGCTCAAATGATAAATTGTCCGCGTGCTCTGGATTTGGCCGATGATGACATCGTCGCTCACTTTCGCGGCGGACATCGCTTTGACATCCGCAACGGCCAGAGGCTGGCCCTGCTCGATCCGCTGATACGTCACCGGCGACTGTGCCTGCAAACGCTCCCGCTCCGCCGCATCCATGTCCATCGAATGCCCGATCAATCCACCGGTAATCGCGCCGATGGCTCCGCCGATGAGCGCGCCCTCGCCCGCATGACGGCCGCCGGCAATGGCGCCTATCGCAGCGCCACCCGCTCCACCTGCAAGTATGCCGGTCCCCGTCCGGTCCGGAGTTCCATAAGGTGTTTCACAACCTGTAAACGCCACTGCCGCTGTCAGCAGGCTAAAACCAAGCACATAACACTTCATATTCATTCGTTGGACGAAGAGAGTGCGCGAAAATTCAAAAATTTCCAGCCCATTCCAGTTTCTCCAGTGCGTTTTAACATCTCTTTAACTTCCATTTGCAACCCGCAAAGCCCAGTGTAGATTGCGACACCATCAACCAATGAAAAGACATTTTCTAACCACTTTGCTCGCCCTTTCCTTCGCGATATCGGGCGCAGGAAATTTGTTCGCCGCCGAACCCGCCGCGCCAGGTCCAGGCGCCGCAACCAACAGTCCCGTCATGGCCGACCTGAACGCTCTCGTCACCAAAATTAACGCCAAACTCCAGCAGGACAAAAAAAGCGAGGCCGATTTGGCCGGCGAAATCAAAGAGTTCGACACGCTGGCGGACAAATACAAAAACGCCCCCGCCTCCGACCGCGCCGAAATTCTGCTCAGGAAACTGGATTTGTACGTGCAGGTGCTGAGCGACCCGGACAAAGCGCTTGCCCTCGCCAGGCAATTCAAGACCGAATTTCCCGGGATGGAAGTCAACGGAGGCACGGATGACTTGATCAACGAGCTTCAGAAAATGGCCGATCGCAAAAAAATCCGCGACACCCTCGCTCCCGGAGCACCCTTCCCGGACTTCAATGAAAGCGACGTCAACGGCAATCCACTTTCGATTTCAAAATACAAAGGCAAGGTCGTCCTCGTCGATTTCTGGGCCACCTGGTGCCCGCCGTGCGTCGCCGAACTGCCGGAAATTCAAAAAGCCTACGATAAATTCCACAGCCAGGGATTCGAAGTCGTGGGCGTCAGCCTCGATGAAGAAAAAGGCAAGCTGCAACAATTTGTAAAACAAAAGAAAATGCCGTGGCCGCAATTCTTCGACGGCAAACGCTGGGAAAATAAACTCGCCGTCAAGTACGGCGTCGACCAAACCCCCACCGGTTATCTGCTGGATCGAAACGGCAACATCATCAAGAAACTGGAGCCGGAAGATGACCTCAACGCCGAAATCGTCAGCGCCTTGAAGAAATAATTTTGCCCGGGCCGGAGCGCTTAGGAAGCGCTGCGTTTCCGCGTCTTCTTCTTAAACACCCCGCTCGTGTCGGCCACGTTCAGGATGGACAAATCCAGGCCGCCTTCGGGATCGCGCTCGTGGGCAATCTTCAACTGGATGGCCAGTTTCTCGGCGGTGGGTTGGGCGAAATATTTCACCATCCCCACGTTGCTGCCCGTTTCGAAGATGACCACCAGCAAGGCTTCCTCACCCACGCACGTGGCGTAGATGTTGTATTTTTCGCCCTGCTGATAAACGCTGTTGAAATTGGTTTCGTGAACCAGGTTTGCAATCGTCTGGTTCGCCATGTAAGCGCCGGAAGCCAGTGCCGCGATGGTCGTCAGATCGAACTCCTCGGAGTTGCCCTGATACGTGATCAGGAATCCGCCCTTGTCGATCACCATCGCCGTGGTGGCCTCGGTATGCTTCAGCAATTCGCCCAGGATGCTCCCGAACCGCTGAACATCTTCCTCGATTAGTTGTGGCAGAGTAGCCATGTCATGCGTACTGCGGTGTGTTTTGACTGATGAACTTGTTGAGCAACATGCGCGTAATCATGTTCAACGATTCGAAAACGCCTTCGCACTTGTGCGCGACGGAAACGAATGAAGGAACCTGAATCTCCCCGTTGTTCAACAAATATTCCATGTATTCCACCGGCGCCACATTCGGCAAATCGCGCTTGTTGTACTGCAGCACGTAAGGAATGTCCGCCAGGTTCATTTTCAGCGACCGCAAATTCTCTTCCAGGTTCTGGAAGCTCTCCACGTTCTCCGCCATCTTTTCATACTGCGAATCCGCCACGAACACGATGCCATCCACGCCCCGGAGCACCAGCTGCCGTGTCGTGTTGTAAATCACCTGCCCGGGCACCGTGTACAACTGGAACTTCGTCTTGAATCCCTTGATGGACATCGCTTCAATCGGCAGAAAGTCGAAAAACAACGTGCGGTCCGAGCTCGTCGCCAGCGATACCAGCTTGCCCTTGTTGCCGGCAGATGTCTGCACGTGGTCGTGGACCTGCACCAGGTTCGTCGTCTTGCCGCCCATCGCGGGCCCGTAGTAGACGATCTTTACCTGTAATTCTTTCGTGGCTTGATTGATGATTGCCATAGTTGCCTCACTGTTTTTTTCGATCGAGTTCGCCCGCCAGCGCGGCCAGCTGGGCCGTTGGGAGCGGTTTACCGGCGGTGCCAAAGGCAGCGAAGAAGATCGCGTTCACGCGGAATATTTTCCAGGGCACGTTGCCCACGGTGAAATTCAAATTGTTCAGTTCGCCCATGCGCAGCTCCTTCGTGCACTGGTTGACCTTTCCAAAAATGTGCGGCAAAAACGCCGCCAATGTGTCCCCATTCAAATCCGGTGACAACTTGCTCGCAACCATCAACCCGTCGGGCAGCGCCACCAGCGCGCCGGCCACTCCATCCAGCGACGCCGCGCGCGAAACCACTTCGTTGGGCGTCGCATAACGGCTCAGGAAATCGGTGCCGGGCGATGTCCGCCTGACTTCCGTCGCTTCCCCGATCGGAGTCTCACCGGCTTCCCCCCACACATAAAAGTTCGTGTCCGTCGGAACGGGCGGCCTCGGTTGAGCGGCGGCGGGCGCCGCTGCTTTCGGCTGGAAAATGACTTCGGGAATCTCCTGCGGAATTTGCTGCACCGGAGCCGGCATCGAAACCGGCGCCATCGGAATCGGCGCTGCGGGCGCGGGAGGCGGCGGCGCGAAAGCGGCCGGCGCAGGAGCCACGGGCGCCGCCGGCTCGGGTGCGGAATCCGGCTGCGGGAAACCAAAGAACAAATTCGGAATCTTCTCGTTCACCTGGACTTTTTGCCGGGGCCCGCCGGCGTTCCTTTGCCGTGCGATGAACAGCGGCGCAATCACGCGCAACGGCAGCTCCAAAACCATTCCGTCATGCGCCGAAACCGTCGGCAACGGAGCCGGACGAATCCAGGAACGCACCACACTCCACGGGAAGGCGATTCTGCCCTGCTTCAACGCGGGCTCAACCAATCGCACCGGCAACGCCAATTGCGCCTGCGTCAAATGCAATTGCTCAATCTCCCCGCGCAACACTTCCGGCCAGCTCTCGGTCAGCATCATCAGCGGCACGTTCACGCAAACTTCCGGCGCGGCGGGCGCAACGGGAGCGGCCTGCTGCGGAGCCATCGGAATCACCGGAGCGGCAGGCATCGTCGGAACCGGCGGATGCGCATTGCCGTTGCCGCCGTTCGTCGGAACCCGCGGAACCATTGGCGCCATCGAAGGCAAAGCAGCGGCGCCCGCGCCTCTGCCCTGAGGCATCGCTGGTCTGACTGGAGGAACAGCCGGGGCGGCCATCGGCGGACGAGGCGCGGGCGTGGACGTAATTGACGGCGGACGAAATGCAATCAATGGGGCATCCGCCAGCGGCGCATGGGCCGCACCCGCGGCAGCGGGCGAAATCGGCGCAGCCGGCGGTCTCGGCGGCTGGACAGGCATCGGCGGACGCGGCATCGCGGGCGTGGCCGGCTTCGCCGTCGGCATCGGGAAATTGGGTTTGATGGGCTGGGCCGCTTGCGCCGGCATCACGGGTCTGATCGGCGCTTGCGCCGGCATGGCCGGACGCACCGGCTGCATCGGCTGCATCGGCGCCGGACGCACCTGCGGAGCCGGTTTGATGATTTCCTGTTGCATCGGCGCGGCGGGCGCAGCCGTCACCCGGGGGGCGCGCGCGTCACCGAGCGTCACTGCGGAACCCTCGCCGCCGAACGGGCCGCGAATGTCTTCAGAAACTTCAACATGCCGCTGCGCCTGGCGGCGCGGGAGCATCGCCGGGTTGATCTGCGGCAAAATCTCATTCAACGGGAGCGCAATTTCCGTCGCATCCAGATCCGTCTGCACCGCAAAAACTTTGGGAGCCAGCTCGCGCAATTCGCCAAACGTGATTTTGACCGAGCCGGTCGAGAGCTGCTCCAATACACGCTGCACCGGCAGCATGATAAAAACTTCCGCCACCATCGTCTGGCGGATGCGCGTCTTCAGTTCCAGCGGCAATACCGCGATGATCGTGTAAAGGGGAACCTGCACGTTGCTGCCATCGCTCACCGGGCGCGGGGCGGCAGGACGCGGCGTGGGCATCGCCGCGACCGTTCTCGGCATTGCTGTCTGGGCGGCTTGATTCGCGGGAACCACCCGGGCCTGCACTTGCACGGGCGGCGCCGGCGGGGGCGCCGTGTGGCCATTCCCATGAGTGGGGGTGTCCGCTGAGCCGGATCCGAACAGGTTTTTAAAAAGTTTTAACATCTTGCCTTCAAGGTCGCTGTCTTGCCGGGTCCCTTACGAGACGTTGTAAATGCCAAAGGGCGCAGGATTTGTGCCATCAAATGCGATTTTTCCCCCAATCATCCAAATACAGCCCCCACCCTCAACTCCTTCGTCCGCAAAACCATCCTCCCAGCGGATTTTGCCTCGGATTTTTGTCCCATCCGTGGACTGGGCTGTCCAGCCGCCGCCTTTTTTTTGCCCTCGGAAAACCAGAAAAACACATTGCCGTTAACGGCGTTAGCAACCCTTTTCCCCGGGCGTCCGTATTTGTTCCGAAATTTACGCCAAACGCCCTCAGCGGGAATACAGACTGCTATATGAGCGCCATGACATTTTTCAAACTTGGGTCCGGCATTGCAAAAAGCAGGCCCTGAGACTATGGAAACGACGCGCCACAGAATTTTGATTTTGGACGACGATCCGGTGTTCCTGGAATTGTACAAGGAATGGCTTGAACAACTCCCGAGCAGACCGGAAGTGAAGACCACCACCAGCGGCGCCCGCGCCATGGCCCTCCTGGAAGCCGAGCCCTACCGCGTGATCATTTGCGATTTGAAAATGCCCCATATGGACGGTTTGCAAGTCCTCTCCATCGTCCGCCGCCGCTTCCCCGAGTTGCGAACCGTCGTCATGACCGGTGTGTCCGATGAAGAATTTCGCTCCCGCGCCTACGCCCTCGGCGTCGACCTGTTCTGGCTCAAGCCCGACACCCAGCAGAACATGCAGATGTTCCTCGAATGCCTTGAATCCCTCCTCGGCCGCGATGCCGAAAACGGCTTCCGCGGCATTCAAAGCAAAAGCCTCATGGACATTCTCCAGATGGAATGCCTCTCCCAAAGCTCCACCGTCTTTCGCATCACTCGCGGTTCCAATGTCGGCAAAATCTGGATCCTCAGCGGCGACCTCATCGACGCCGAAACCGAAGGCGCTCGCGGTGAAGCCGCTTTCCGCAGAATTCTCGAATGGAAATCCGGCACGTTCGAAACGCTCCCGGCCGAACCGGAACACGAACGCACCATTATGAAATCCATCAACGCCCTGCTGCTCGAAACCGCGCAGGCGATGGACGAAGACTCCGGCGCCGCCGCTCCCGTCGAAGGTGAATCCCCCGAGGAAGCCGGCCATCGCCAAAACATCTGGCGGCTCTCCGCCCTCGCGCGCGAAGGCGCCGAATGGGTCGTCGCGCTGCCGAACGAACCCATCGGCGCGCCGGAAGGCTGGGGCACCCAATCAGCGGCCGAATATTCCGCCTGGATGCGCTACGCCACGGAAGCGGCCCGCCGGCTCAGCGAAAAAATTGAGTCCGGTCCGTTTGCCTACCTGCAGGCGCAGAGCGTTGAACGCAGCGCGGTCTTGCTGCCGTCGAAACACAGAACTTTCCTCGTTGGCTGGGCCCCCGGAACGGATTCCTCGAGCGTCTTTGAAAAATCCAGAAAACTTGTATCCTCATGGGACTCTTAAGCCTCTTCTCCAAGCCGCGCCCCACGCTCCAGCGCCTGCCTTCCGGCAGCATCACGGTGGATCGCGATGGCCGCATCCTCGCATCGACCGTTTCCTCGTCGTATCCCGTCGACGTTTTGGAGGACATCGCGGACGAAGTCCTGCGCATGTTCCAGGAAGCGCGCAAGGCCCATTTGCCGTTGAGCGAATTCCGCCTGCATTTCGCCAGCCTCCGCGTCACCGCCCGCGAAGCCCGCGGCGGCGCACTGATATTCCTTTCACCCGCAGTTTCCATATAAACGTATTGCAACCCTGACTGCCAATTATGAGCACAGCCAAAAAGTTCGATAGCCTGACCGCCCAGATGGAAAATTATCTGGAGTGCTGGAAGCAATTCAACCGCTACACCAATCTGGCGCGCGCCAAAAAATTCAGCGCCGAGGACGAAATCCAGTTCCTCGAAGTCAAAAGCGTGCTCGTCCAGGAACTCGAAATCATCCTCTCGGCCATCGAAATCAATTCGCCGACCAAGGAGGAAATCCACACCCTCATCGGCAACGCCCCTTCCCTTCGCTACCTCAGCGAAATGAACGACGGCGCCCTGCGCAACGTGGAAAACCAGTGGCACAAAATCTACATCGGCTGGCATTCCATCCTCGGCCAATTGAAAGTCCGCCAGCGCACCGAAGCGCCGAAAAGTGGTTTCGGTTCCATGTTCGCGAAGAAGGCAAAATAAAATTGCTCCGTGTTCCGTGTTCCGTGACGCGTGGTTTAAGCCCAGGGTAATCTGACGCATCACGGGACACGGAACACGTTTTACTTTTCGCGCGCTCATTTTTCTTGTCTTCCCTCCCGTTTTCCCGTTTATCCCACGGATGCCTGACTGGATTATTGCCGTCATCCTCGGAATCATCGAGGGGATCACTGAATTCATCCCCGTTTCCTCCACCGGCCACCTCCTGATCGCCGAGCATTGGATGAAAGTCCACGAAAGCGATTTGTACAACATCGTCATCCAATGTGGCGCCGTCATCGCCGTCATTCCCCTCTTCCACAAACGCTTTCACCAATTCATTTTCCAATGGCGGGACAAGGCCGTGCGGGATTATCTGCTCAAAATCATCGTTGCGTTTGTCATCACGGGTGCGATTGGTTTTGTCCTCGAAAAAAAAGGCCTGCGGCTCAAGGACGAACCGCTCCCCATCGCCGTGGCCATGCTCGTCGGCGGCATCGCCTTCATCGCCGTCGAATTCTGGCTGCGCGGAAAAAAACTGCGCGATGAAATCACCTGGCCAATCGTCATCGCCGTCGGATTGGGGCAAATTCTCGCCGCCGTTTTCCCCGGCACCTCACGCTCGGGTGCGACCATCATCCTCGCCCTGCTCCTCGGCCTGAATCGCCCCCTCGCCACGGAATTTTCCTTCCTCGTCGGCATCCCCACCATGCTCGCCGCCGGTGGATTAAAAATCTTCAAAGCCCTCCACCATCCGCCAATCGATGCTCCGCACGAAAACTGGAGCATGGTCCTGTTATGCACCGTGGTATCGGCCATCGTCTCCTTCATCGCCGTGAAATGGCTCCTGCGCTACGTCCAATCACACACCTTCAACCTCTTCGGCTGGTACCGCATCGCCCTCGGCATCGGAATTTTCCTCCTGCTGCTCAAATAAGCGCGCCCCCCAAACTCGCCGCAGGTTCACCACTCCCGTAATTCCACGCACGCACCCACGGAACACGGCTCGCCGCGCCGAAGCGTAGCCGGGGCGGGAACACGAAACACGTCTACTGCGGCTGCGGAATAATAATCTTCTGATCCACCTTCAGGCTTTCCGGTTTCAACCCCGGGTTCGCGGCCAGCACCTGTTGCAAAGTCACCTTGTAACCCTTGTCTCGATACGCTTTAACGATGGCCGCCAGCGTGTCGCCCGGCTGAACCTTATACTCAAAGTGCGGCGCATTCGCATCCACAGTCGGCGTCGTGTTCACACTCGTCGACGTCGAAGGCCGGCGTCCGCCGCCACCGAGCGTTTTGCCGAGCTTTTCGAGTTCATTTAGAACCCGCTCGTTGTCGTCCTGCCGTTTCTTGTCGACTTCCTTTACGGCGTCCGCGAGTTGTTTCACATCGTCCGCCGAGGCATAGTTCCCGGAAGGTTTGCTGACCTGGCTTTGCAAATCGCGTATCTGGCTCTGCAAATCCTCGATCTTCTTGTTTTGCGCCTCCTTCGCTTCAACGAGCACTTCAATTTGGGCGCTGAGTTTGTTGATGCGTTCGTCCGTCGCGGCGTCCTGGGCCGGTGTAACCGTCGGGACCGCCAGCAACGCGGTCATCAGAAAAAATGAAATCCGTTTCATGGTCCGACAATAGAAACGCCCGCCCGCTAATTCAAGAAGCAAAAGGACATCCTTCTCCTTGCTCAAAATCATCGCATATTCAGCGTCTCCCGATGCATCGGGATTGGATGTTCAATGTTCTCTTCTCCTTTGGCGGCAGGGCAGACGCATCCAAAAAATTCAGGTTAACTCGCAATGTTCCAAGTCGCCCCCTATTTTTCTCGACAGCTTCGAGAGCTTGAAATAAAATAAATATGCCATTTGCCTCTCATTCAAATGGCATATTTAAATTTCTTTCCTCTTTCCAAATGAGTTCGCCATTCCTTCAAATCACTTTCTGGCGCTCGATTTATCATCGCTCTTCTCCGGAAAGTTCGGCAACCGCATCAGCCAAACCTTCCGGATATTGTGGAAATGAAATGCCCTGCCCCGCCTTGGCAGTTTGTTACTCTTGCCCACCCTGCTCATCTGCGGTAATTTTTCCCCATTATGGATGACGCCATTCCGCCTTCGACACCGCCGCCGCCGTTCACGGGGCCGCCGCCGGTTATTTTTCCACCCAGCCACCCTCGCCCGCCGCGCCGCGGCAAAGGCTGGATGATCTTTGCCATCATCCTGCTCTGCCTGCTCGGCTTGAGCTTCCTCGTCAATATCAGCCAGTTGGCCGGCAACGTGATGCACGTCCGCACTGGCACTTCCATGACCAGCGACCGTTACGTCGGTCCGCGCCTGGACGAAGCCATCCTCGAAGACAACAACGCCTCGGCCAAAATCGCCGTCATCGACGTCAACGGAATTATCAGCGGCAGCCCGGTCGATCAGGAAGGCTACAGCATGGTCGACGTCATTAAAGCCCAACTGGACCGCGCCCAGGACGATCGCCGCGTCAAAGCCGTCATCATGCGAGTCGATTCTCCCGGCGGCGAAGTCCTCGCCTCGGACGAAATCAGCGAGGCCATCAAGAATTTTCAAGCCGGCAAAAAAAGCAACGGCCAGGATGAACAAAAGAGCAAGGCCAAACCCGTCATCGTCTCCATGGGCAACCTCGCTGCTTCCGGTGGTTATTATATTTCCGCACCGTGCCGTTTCATCGTCGCCAACAAAATGACCATCACCGGCAGCATCGGCGTCATCATGCACGGTTGGAATTATCGCGCGCTCATGGACAAAATCGGCGTCGCGCCGGAAATCTACAAGAGCGGCAAGTTCAAGGACATGCTGAGTCCCACGCGCGAACCCGGCGAAATCCCGCCCGAGGAACACGCCATGGTCCAGGCGCTCATCGATGAAGTTTACGGCGACTTCAAACAAGTCGTCGCCGATGGCCGCAAAGCCGCCCATGACAAAAACAAGGATAAAGGCCGCGAACTCGCCGACGATTGGACGGATTACGCCGATGGCCGCGTGCTCTCAGGCCCCGAAGCGTTGAAACTCGGCTTCGTCGACAAACTTGGCGATTTCCAGACCGCCGTCGAGTCCGCCAAAGACATTGCGAATATTAGCGACGCCAATTTGATCCGCTACCAGGAACGTTACGATTTGTCCGACTTCTTCCACATGTTCGGAGAAAGCAAGGCCGAAGCGAGCACGATCAAGCTGGACCTGGGGTTGGACACACCGAAACTCCAGGAAGGTCATCTCTATTTCCTGTCGCCGATCTTTTCGCACTGATGTGAAGGGCGTCACTGTCATTTCACATCCGCTGGTTCAGCACAACCTCACGCGCTTGCGCGACAAGCGCACGCGCCCGCAGGAATTCCGCCGCGTCCTCGCCGAAATGGCCGCGCTCATGTTGCACGAGGCCACCCGCTCCTTCTCCCTCGTTCCCGTCCCCGTGCAAACCCCGCTCATGCCCGCGCGCGGCTACCGCCTCAAACGCGAAGTCGTCCTCGTGCCCATCCTCCGCGCCGGCCTCGGCATGCTCGACTCCATCCTCCAACTCATCCCCAACGCCCGCGTCGGATTCATCGGCTTGAAACGCGAGGAAACCACCCAGCGCGCGATGTTCTATCACAAAAGCCTGCCGCCCGACCTGAGCCAATACGAAGTCGTTCTCATCGATCCCATGCTCGCCACCGGCGGCAGCACCGTCGCCGCCATGAATTTGCTCGCCGAACTCGGCGCAAAACACGTCCGCATGGTCAACCTCATCGCCGCTCCCGAGGGCATCCGCCACGTCCGCCAATTTTATCCCGCTCTGCCGATTTTTACTGCCGCCGTTGACAAAAAGTTGAATAATAAAGGCTACATCCTCCCCGGCCTCGGTGACGCAGGCGACCGTTTATTCGGGGTGTGAGCAGTCAGTCAAATCAGTTAAATAGTCAAATCCTTTAACCGTTTAACTGATTTATCTCGTTTAGCCGGGGTTTAACTGATTTAACTATTTTAACTCATCCAACTGCTTAACTGATTTAACCCCTCAACTCATCCACCCTTCATGCCTCGCACCGAAAATCTCCTCATCGTTGCCGATAGCGACCGCGACGCGAACATGCTTTACGCGACCGGCATGTTTGTCCCGGACCCGTTCATCTTCCTGCGCCTGCGTGGAAAAAACTTCATCGTCATGAGCGATTTGGAAATCGACCGCGCGCGCCAGCAGGCTGCTCATTGCCGCGTCCTCTCGCTCAGCCGCTATCAAAAACAGCTCGCCGCGCATCACCCCAAACGCACCGGCTACGCCCACGTCATCCAGGCCGTCCTGAAAGAGAAACGCGTGCAGCCGCTTTTGTTCGTTCCGGCCAATTTTCCCCTCGGCCTCGCCAAAGAACTCAAGCGGCTGAAAATCAAGGTGAAAGTCAAAACCGGCTTTTTCTCCGAACGCGAAATCAAATCCTCCGAGGAGGTGAAGAAAATCAGCGCCGCCCTCATGATGGCCGAAGTCGGAATGGCCGAAGCCATGCAGGCCCTCAAATCCTCCAGAATTTCCCGCGACCGCCGGTTGCTCTATCGCGGCGCGCCCCTCACGTCCGAAAAGCTTCGCTCCATCATTGATTGCGCCATCCTCCAGGCCGGCGGCCTCGCCGCGCACACCATCGTCGCCGGCGGAAAACAAGGTTGCGATCCCCATGAGACCGGCCACGGCCAGTTGTTCGCGAACGAACCGCTCATCCTCGACATTTTTCCCCGCTCGCAAAAAACCGGCTACTTCGGGGACATCACGCGCACTGTCGTGCGCGGCCGCGCGAGCGAAACCGTGCGCAAATTATACGACACCGTCCTGCGCGGGCAGATGCTCGCGTTCAATAAAATCCGCGATGGCGTTCGCACGTCGGAAATCCACACCGCCGTGCAGCAATTCTTCACACAGGAAGGCTACAAAACCGGCCGCGAAAATGGCCGCATGCAAGGTTTCTTCCACGGCACCGGCCACGGCCTCGGCCTCGATATCCACGAAGCGCCCCGCCTGGGCTCCACTTCCAAAGGCGCGCTCAGATCCGGCCAGGTCGTCACCGTCGAACCCGGACTGTACTATCCCGAAATCGGCGGCGTGCGCATCGAGGACGTCGCCCTCGTCACCGCCCGCTCCGCGCGCAACCTCACGCAGTTCGAAAAAGTCCTGGAACTCTGATAGCGGCCAAACAAAATCACAACGGCATTTTCCAGATAAATCCGAATGCCGAAATCTGAAATCCGAAAGAAACCAGAAATCCGAAGACCGAATCCAGCCCGCCGGCGAAAATCCAAAATTGCGGGTTTTATTTAACACGGCGCCTGTTCTCCTTCGGGCTTCGGACTTTTTCGGATTTCGGATTTTTCCGAGGCCCTCGTCTGCGCACTGCGCCCGGTAGTGAAACCCCCCAGTTGCAATCAGGACACATCCCCATTTAACCGCCGCCGCCCTCGCCTAAAATCGCCGCATGAAAAACTCAATCATGATGGCAATCTTATTCGGGGCGCTCGCTCTCGCGGTCCAGGGATACGGCCAATCGGTGTTCCAGATTAAATTTAAAGCCACGGCCCTGACCACCAACGACGCCGGAAATATCATTTCAGAAAAACTCAGCAATAACTCGCTCATCCACGATGCGGTTGTCGCCACGGGCGCGACCAATGCCAACGGGCTGCAACTCGTTTATGTGCAAAACGCCAGCACCGACCCGAGCGTTCCGGGTGACTTCATCGAAGTCGTTGATAACAGCGGCACGCCCGTCTATACAAATTTGCTCTTTCTATACGGCTCACCGTTCCCGCCGGCCCTCACCAACGCGGACGGAAGCCAGATCGTGATTGGCGCTCAGATCATTCCTTTGCCTCTCGCCGGTTCGGGTGACACCCTCGGCGGCGCGACCGTCAACGAACGCATTATGCCGAAAAAGACCATCCTCAACGGCACCTTCAACTATACACTGCTCCGTTCAGCCGGTTCCACCGTCAACGACACTGTGAAAGCCGTCAACGGCAACTTCAGCGTAAGCAAACCCTTTGTAGCACGCTAACCCTAAATTCAGCACCGGGTTCAAACCCGGAAACGCGATGGTCCCGCAAGGATCGTCGCGTTGCTTTTCGCAGGAACAATTCGGAAATGGGTTGAACGGCTTCGCGAATGCGATGAGACATCCGTCCCCGTTCTCGTCCTCGAAATTGTCCCTCTTTGGAGTCGACTTTTTATTTCGCAATTCAGCCCTTCCCCCCCCAGCCCCGCCCTCCCCGCGCAATATTGAAATGTTCCCCTCGCCTTTTCCACCCTTTCATAATCACTTGCCAAAACCTTCCACACCCTTAGACTTAGCGGCTCTTAATTTGGAATTATGCATTTGATGAATGTTATTACAGTTTTCGCGCTGGGAATGCAGCCACAACAAGGCGGACAACCCCAGTCCCCCATTCCGTTAATGGTCAGCATGGGGCTCCTCTTCGCTATTTTCTACTTCATCGCTATTCGCCCGCAGCAGAAAAAGGCAAAACAACAGGCTGAAATGCTCAAAACGGTCAAATCTGGCGACAAAATCGTCACCACCAGCGGCATCATCGCCACCGTCATCACCGTGAAGGACGACTCCGTCTCCATCCGCTCCGCCGACGCCAAACTGGAAATTACCAAAGGCGCCATTGCCGAAATCCGCGAACGCTCCGGCGAATCCAGCGCATCCTAACGCCCCCCCATGAACCGAAATAACCTCTGGAGATTCATCATCGTTGTCCTCGTCGTCGCCTGGGCCCTTTTTGAAATCTATCCACCCACCAACCGCGACTTGATCCAGGTCTTCCGCGAAAACGCCCGCGGCACCGACGAAACCCTCAGCAAAATCATCGCCCACGCCCAGGACCTCAGCAAGGATCGCCCGGACAAGGAATACTCCAGCCTGCTCGAAGCCATCGGCACCAACGACATCGTCAATTATTTCCCGCAATTCACGAAGAAAATCAACCTGGCGAATCCCACCGTTTCCATCCTGAACGCCGTCCAGCGCGAAGCCCTTGGCAGCATTCACCTCGGCATCGATCTCCAGGGCGGCACGTCCTTCCTCGTCGAAATGGACACCAACCATCTCGTGAACATCGAGACGACCACCAACAACCTCGGCGAGGCCGAAACCACCACCAACAGGGTCGAACTCTCCGGCGCGCTTTCCCAGGCCGTCGAAGTCCTCCGCAAACGCGTCGACCAGTTCGGCGTCGCTGAACCCGTCATCCAGGCGGAAGGCAACAACCGCATTTCCATTCAGATGCCCGGTTTGTCCGAATCCCAAACGAGCCTCGTCGAATCGAATATTTCCAAGCCCGCCTTCCTCGAATTCTACCTCGTGAATCCGGACAGCGACAACATCCTCAAGGAAGGCATTTCTGTCCCCGGCTACAAAATCCTGGCCAAGCAACGCACCTTGCAGAACGGCACCACCATCACCGAACGTTACGTCGTCAGAAAAACCCCCGCCATGATCGGCGGCATCAGCGCCGCCTGGCCAAGCCGTGATAATTTCGGCCGCCTCCAAATCGAATTCAGACTCGACTCCGCCCACGCCGATCAATTTGCAAAAATTACCGGCGAAAACGTCGGCCATCTGCTGGCCATTGTATTGGACGGTGAGTTGCAAACCGCCCCCAGGATCGATGAGGAACTGCACGGCGGCGGCGAGATTCGGGGCGATTACACCGAGGAAGAAGCCCTCGCGCTCGTCAACGTGCTGCAAAACCCACTCCAGGCCCCTGTTCACATCATCGATAAAAATGCAGTCGATCCCACGCTGGGCAAAGACACCATCCGCAGCGGCATCCGTGCATCCATTGTGGGCGTCATCGCCGTCGCCGGATTCATGCTCGTTTACTACATGTTCGCCGGCGCCGTCGCGGACATGGCGCTCCTCCTGAACATCATCATCCTGCTCGGCTTCATGTGCTCCATCGACACCACCCTCACCCTGCCCGGAATCGCGGGTGTCGTGCTCACCGTCGGTATGGCCGTCGACGCCAACGTCTTGATTTTTGAACGCATCCGGGAGGAAAAAGCCAAGGGCAAATCGCTCCGCGGCGCGCTGGAAGCCGGCTATGACCGCGCCTTCGGCACCATTTTCGATTCCCACGTCACCACCCTCATCTCGTCCGTCATTCTGATTTTCATGGGCACCGGCTCCGTCAAAGGCTTCGGCGTCTCGCTCACCATCGGTGTCGCCGCGAGCTTGTTCACGGCTCTCGTGGTCACCCGCCTCATCTTTGACTTCCTCGTCAGCCGCAACATCATCAAAAACCTGAAGATGCTGCACTTGATCCCCGCCACGTTGAAGATCGATTTCATGAAATGGGCCAAGTTCGCCTTCATCGCCTCCTGGACCCTGATCCTGATCGGCAACATCTACGGCTTTGCCATCAGAGGCTTTTACGGACCTCACGGCATCCTCGGTGTCGAGTTCACGGGCGGTGAAAAAGTCGTGATGACTGTAGACCCCGCCCACAAACCAGGCGTGGAGGAAGTGCGCGCAACCGCCACTGCTGTCAGTGGCCGCGAAGTTCTCGTCGCCTATCAGCGCAATTTCACCACCGGCGCCAATACCTTGCAGATCACGGCCCGCCATACGGAAAAGGGAGACGCCGCCGTCGCGGACAAAATTTTCGATGCGCTCAAGGCCAAATTCCCGGACGCTGGTTTCGGTGACAAACCGCTTGGCATCAGCAATGAAGGCCCCATCGTCGGCCAGGAAATCCAGCAGGCCGCCATCGTTGCCTCGCTCCTCGCCATGTTCGGCATCCTCGTTTACGTCGCCTTCCGTTATGAATTCTCGTTCGCCGTCGGCGCCGTCGTGGCCATCATCCACGACATCCTGATGACCCTCGGCTGTTACTTCCTCGCTGGACGCGAACTGAACGCCACCACCGTGGCCGCCGTCCTGACCATCATCGGTTTCTCCATCAACGACACCATCGTCATTTTCGACCGCATTCGCGAAGACCTGAGGATCGGCGTGCGCGGCACCTTCCGCGAATTGATGAACCAGGCGCTCAACCAAACCCTGAGCCGAACCATCATCACCTCCGGCACCGTGTTTCTGGCCACGCTCTCGCTGTTCATCTTCGGCGGCGGCGAAATCAATGACTTCGCCTTCACCTTCCTCGTCGGCATCATCACCGGAACCTATTCGAGCATCTATATCGCCAGCGCCTGGGTGCTGTGGCGCTCCAAGGGCCAGCGGCCGAAAATCGGCGCCGGCACGCAGTTGGCCGTCGAACCCAACGCCCCGGCACGGTAAGCCGTCATGCTTGCAACGGTCGAAATCACTCCCTGGCACTGGATTGGTTTCATCGTATGCGTGGTCTTCTTCCTCGCGCTCGACCTCGGCGTCTTCCATCGCCAAGCCCACGTCGTGCGCTTTCGGGAAGCGCTCCTGTGGACTGCCGTTTGGTTCAGCCTCGCGATGGCCTTTGCCTTTGCGCTCCGGCCCGCGCGCGGCCCAAAGGAATCCCTCGAATTCATCACCGGCTATCTCATCGAGCTTTCCCTCTCGATGGATAACGTGTTCGTCATCGCGCTCATTTTCGGTTATTTCCGCGTCCCGTCCCAATACCAGCATCGCGTTTTGTTTTGGGGCATCCTCGGCGCACTCGTCATGCGCGGCCTGATGATTGGCGTCGGCGCCGCCCTGATCGATTGGCTGGATTGGATCCTCTACGTCTTCGGCGCCTTCATCGTTTACACCGGCGTCAAAATGATGTTCGTCCAATCCGAAGTCGACCCGGAAAAAAACAAAGTCATCCGTCTCGCCCGCAAATTCTTTCCCATCGCACCTCATTTCGACGGCCAGAATTTCCGCACCCAGTGGAATGGCCGCATGGCTCTCACCCCGCTCGCACTCGTGCTGCTCATGGTCGAAACCACTGATTTGATTTTCGCCTTCGACTCCATCCCCGCCATCTTCGCCGTCACCCGCAGCCCGTTCATCGTTTTCACCTCCAACGTATTCGCCATCCTCGGCCTGCGTTCGCTTTATTTCGTCCTCGCGGAAGCCATTGGCTACTTCCGCTACCTCAAATACGGCCTCGCCGTCGTGCTCGTTTTCATCGGCATCAAAATGCTCATTGACCCCCACGACAATCCCCCTCACTGGTTCCAGGCGGACATCCCCATCAGCGTCTCCCTCATCACCGTCGCCGCCATCATTTTGATCTCAATGATCATCTCCCTCATCTCCGCCTGGCGCGAAAAAAAAGAAAAGTGCGGCGCTAAATCTTAAAGCCTGTCATCAACTTTTGGCAGACAGGGAGTGGAGCATGAGAACGGCGAAGGCCGGCCTGCGCAGCCCAGGCGAAGCATCGCTCCATCACCTGCATCGCGGAAATATGTCAATCCCGTAGACGGACGCCTTTTGCGAGGCCGCCGCCGCCGCCTGTTTTTTTCAGGAAAACGGGTCACACTGCCCATGCGCCGCTCGTTGAAATCCGCGATAGAGTTTCGTTGATTGCTGCGGTCTTGTTCCCGCCGCAGAGTGTTTTGAGAACCAGAAGCCACCAACCCGTGTTCAACGCGAATGAAAACATCAGCAGTGTAAAACAATCGCACCAGCCCGACTATGAAAGCAAAATCTCAAAATATCGCCGCTCTGCTCAGCTGCGTGACAATCGTTGCTTCCGCTCAATCCACCGAATGGCCCAATCGCGCGGACCTGCCCATTGCATCCCCGCCGTTTGAAGGCAAAATTGCCCGCACGGCCAAGGACTCCATACCGGACTTTCCAAAGGGTGTCGAAGCACCGAAGGGCGCTCCGAACATCCTGTTGATCCTGACCGATGATGTCGGCTTTGGTGCGAGCAGCACATTTGGCGGCCCAATCCAGACACCTAACTTCCAGCGCCTGGCCGAGAGAGGGCTCCGCTACAATATGTTCCATACCACTGCGCTTTGCTCGCCAACCCGCGCCGCCCTCATCTCAGGGCGCAACCACCACTCGGTACACAGCGGCATAATCACTGAGTTTGCCACCGGCTATCCGGGCTACGACTCGATCATCCCCGCGAGCGACGGGTCCGTGGGAGAAGTCCTGAAGGAGAACGGTTACAACACGTCGTGGTTCGGCAAAGCGCACAACGTGCCGGACTGGATGTCAAGCCAGGCAGGGCCTTTCGATTTGTGGCCGGTGGGTTTGGGTTTCGAGTATTTCTACGGGTTTCTGGGCGGCGATTCGGACCAATGGAATCCCGCCCTCTATGAGAATACCCGGCCCATTGAGCCGTACTTTGGCCACCCTGATTACATCCTCGACCATGATCTGGCCGACAAAGCCATCGCCTGGATGAACATGCAGCACGCGCTCGCACCCCACAAACCCTGGTTTCTCTATTACGCCACAGGAACGGCGCACGCCCCGCATCACGCGCCAAAGGAGTGGATAGACAAGTACAAAGGGAAATTCGACCAGGGCTGGGACAAGGTGCGGGAGGAAACGCTCGCCCGGCAGATCAAACTTGGCATCGTGCCGCCGAATACCCAACTGACCGCGCGACCTGAGCAGATCCCCGCCTGGGATTCCCTCTCGGCTGATCAGAAACGCCTTTACGCGCGGATGATGGAGGTTTACGCCGGGGCGCTCTCCTACGCAGACAACCAGATCGGGCGCGTCCTCGACGCCGTCAAGGATTCGGGCCAGCTCGAAAACACACTCGTTTTTTTCATCATGGGCGACAACGGCGCCAGCGCCGAAGGTAGCTTGCAAGGCACGGCCAACGAGGTTGGGACCGCCGCCAACGGCGTCAAGGAGGACCTGCCCTATCTCCTCTCCATGATGGATAAACTGGGCGGTCCATTGACCTACAATCACTATCCAGTCGGTTGGGCGCACGCGATGGATGCGCCCATGCAATGGACCAAGCAGGTGGCATCCCACTTTGGCGGAACCCGGAACGGCATGGTCATCTCCTGGCCGGAGCGCATCAAGGACGTGGGTGGCCTCAGATCGCAGTTCTGCCACGTCATCGACATCGTGCCCACCATCTACGAAGCAGTTGGCATCACCCCGCCGACGATGGTGAATGGCGCGAAACAGACGCCGCTCGATGGTATCAGCCTGGTTTACACGTTCGACGCTCCAAATGCCCCCACGCGTCATACCACGCAGTACTTCGAGATTGCTGGCAATCGCGCCATCTACAAAGACGGCTGGATGGCGAGCACGACTCCGTTGCGGCTACCCTGGGTGACGGTTGGAGAAGAGCCCAATCCCGACGATTTCAAGTGGGAACTCTACAACATCAACCAGGATTTCAGTCAGGCCAACAACCTAGCGGACAAGTTTCCTGACAAACTCAAGGAGCTTCAGAAAGCCTTCGACGTCGAGGCAAAGAAGTACAACGTCTACCCGCTTGATTCCAGTTTCGCATCCCGTGCGGATCCGGCCATTCGACCCAGCCTCACGCGAGGCCGCACGGAGTTCACCTACTACCCCGGGATGATTCGGATCCCGGAGGGATCAGCGCCGGATTTCAAGAACAAGTCCTGGACAATAGCCGCGGAAGTCACAATTCCAGAAAACGGCGCGAGCGGAATCCTCGCCACCATTGGAGGCCGCTATGGCGGCTGGGCGCTTCTGCTGCAAGACGGAAAACCGGAGTTTGATTACGCTTTTTCAAACCAACCTAAAGACAAGTACCGTGTCGCCTCCGATCAAACCATCCCGTCCGGCAATCACATCGTGCGATTCAAGTTCGCGTACGACGGAGGCGGTATCGGCAAGGGTGCGACCGGTACGTTGTTAGTGGACGAAAAGCCGGTTGCCGAAGGAAAAATTCCGCAAACCGTCGGCGTTCGTTTCTCCCTCGATGAAACCTTCGATGTCGGCGAGGATACGGGAACTCCAGTCATCGAGGACTACGTGGACAAAATGCCCTATGCATTTACGGGCACGCTCAAGAAGTTTGCCGTCGTTCTCGAACCGGAAAAGCTGAGTGCAGAAGAAAAGGAACGTCTGCGTAAGGAGCTCGGAAAGGCCCTCATGAGTGTGCAGTGAAAATTTGATGGCGCGTCACGAACAGGCATTCCCCTTAATGTTCGCTCCAGGCAATCGCCTATGCGAAACTAACACAATAAGACAAATCGCTTCAAATTTGAGCCCCCGAGGAGGAAATCCGTATCGGGATCTTACCCCTGTGCACAAACATGCTCTTTTCAATTTTTGTTTTTAATCCGCTCTCATCCGGGTAATCTCCCCAAAGAATCAGATGAAATTCCGTTGGACCGTCGCACCTCCACAACCGCTTCTTGTCGGACAACTCGCCAGCGCCCTGAAAATCTCCCCGCTCCTCGCTCAATGCCTCGTCAACCGCGGCCTGAGCGAAACCGAACGCATCTCTGCCTTCCTCCAGCCGCGCCTGAAAAACCTCGCCGACCCGTTTCTGCTGCCGAACATGGCCACCGCCATCGACCGCCTCTTCCACGCCCGCGACCGCCAGGAACCGCTCGTCATCTTCGGCGATTATGATGTCGACGGCGTCACCTCCACCGCCCTCCTCCTCGAAGTGTTTCAAAAGCTCGGCTGGCACGCGCAATTTTATCTCCCGCACCGCATGGATGAAGGCTACGGCCTGAGCCAGGACGGCGTTGAAAACTGCCTCAAAAAATTCCCCACCACGCTTCTGCTCGCCGTCGATTGCGGCTCAACCGCCGTCGAATCCATCGCCTGGCTCCGCGAACACGGCGTGGATGTCCTCGTGCTCGACCATCACCAGGTTTCGTCCCCTGCGCCATCCGCCGTCGCGCTCGTGAATCCACAACTTTCCAAAACTCCCGACGCGAACAAAAATGGAGAGCAAACCGCAACGCCCACCTTCACCGAACTTTGCTCCGCCGGCCTCGCCTTCAAACTCGCGCACGCCCTCGTCAAACGCGGCCGCGACGCCAGTCTCCCCGGCTTCATCGATTTTGACCTCCGCCCGCTGCTCGACCTCGTCGCCCTCGGCACCATCGCCGATCTTGTTCCACTGACCGGCGAAAACCGCCTACTAGTTTCCGCTGGCCTCGAACGCCTGAGCACCACCCAACGCCCCGGCCTCATCGCCCTCAAAAAAGTCGCGCAATGCCCCGAACAACTCGGCACTTACGAAGTCGGTTTCCAACTCGCCCCGCGCCTCAACGCCTCCGGCCGCCTCGAAACCGCCGAGGAATCCCTGCATCTCCTCCTCGCCCGCGACGAATCCGAAGCCACGCCCATCGCGCATTCTCTCGACGCCCGCAATCGCGAACGCCAAAAAATCGAACGCAGCATCGTCGAGGAAGTCCTCGGCGCCGTCCGCGCAAAATTCAATCCGGAAACAGATTTCGTCATCGTCGAAGGCCAATTGATGTGGCACGTCGGTGTCGTCGGCATCGTTGCCTCGCGCGTGCTCCAGGAATTCTATCGCCCCACCATCATCATCGGCGGCGAAGGCGAAGAATGGCGCGGCTCGGGCCGCAGCATCGCCGGTTTTGACATGGCCGCCGCCCTGCGCGAATGCGCGGACCTCCTCGTGCGCCACGGCGGCCACGCCATGGCCGCCGGGCTAAGCATCGCGTCGTCCAATCTCGACGCCTTTCGCCAGCGCCTCAACGATCACGCCCGCCGCACACTCAAGCCCGCAGACCTGCAAGCGCCCCTGCGCCTCGACGGCGAAGTCGGCCTCGATGAACTCACCCTCGATCGCCTCGCCGAACTCGACCGTTTGCGCCCGACCGGCATGGGAAATCCCAACATCCAATTCTGCGCGCGCGGCCTCTCGCACCAGCGCCCCCTCCAGCGCATGGGCGCGGACAAACAACACGTCAAAATGTGGGTCACCGACGGTGCCGGCACCCACGAAGCCGTCTGGTGGGGCGCGGGAAATGGTTCCCTGCCCGTCGGCAAATTCGACCTCGCCTTCGCCCCGCAAATCAATCAATACAACGGCAAACGCGCCGTCCAATTAAAAGTCCTCGATTGGTGCACGGCATAGTACCTCCGCTGCTGGTGGGGCGAGCGTACTCGCGAGCCGCCTTTTATCGTAGCAGCCGACGTGAGGAGGCTCACTGATCAAACAGAGAATTACTTTCTTTAAATTCGCGCCAATTCGTGAAATTCGCGTAAAAATTCTTTGCTCCGTCATCCGTGTCTATCCATGGTCCCTGGTTGATTTGACGCTTCGCCCCTGTCGTCACCACCATATCCATTGCGCCTCGCGTATTCCCTGAATACGATTCCCAAACTTGAACACGGAACACGGAATACGGAATACCGCAGCCATCCTCGTCGCCGCCGGCAAAGGCACCCGCATGGGTCCCAACGTCGACAAGCTGTTCCTCGAAGTCGCCGGTAAACCCGTCGTCGTCCACACCTGGCAGCGCTTCGCGAATGCCAAATGCATCGATGAAATCATTCTCGTCATCCGCGACGGCATGCAATCGGCATTTGAAGAACTCGCCGAAAATTTTTCCCTCAAAAAACCTTATCGCCTCGTCATCGGCGGAAAAGAACGCCAGGATTCCGTCTGGAACGGCCTCGAAGCCCTTTCGCCGAAAACGGAAATCGTCGCCATCCAGGACGCCGCGCGGCCTTGCACCAGTGAAGCATTGATTGAAGCCACCATCGCCGCCGCGCGCGAAACCGGCGCCGCCGTCGCTGCACAGCCGATGACCGACACCGTCAAGGAATCCGCCGACGGCAAAAAAATCGACCGCACCCTCGATCGCTCCCGCCTTTGGTCTGTGCAAACCCCGCAAACCTTTCGCGTGGAAGTGATTAAGCGCGCGCTCGCCGAAGTCCGGAACCGCAGCTTATCCGTCACGGACGACACCGCCGCCTGCGAACTCATCGGCCAACCCGTCCGGCTCGTAGTCACACCGCAACCAAATCCCAAGGTCACGCGCCCCGAAGATCTGCCTTACGTGGGTCTTCTGTTACAAAATTCGATTTAACCCTCGAATCCCGCCGGAAGTGTGATATTTTGCCTGCGACTTCGTAATTATGAAACGACGTTTGATTTTTGGCTTCGTTGGCGTGGTGCTTGCCGTGAACCTGTTCATCGGCGCCAGCGTTTATTCCAGTTCCACTGACACCAGCAGCAATTCGGAGAAGGATTCGGTATACCCGAACATGAAGCTCTTTTCCGAGGTCATGGAAAAGGTGCGCCGCGACTACGTGGACGGCACCAACCTCACCTACCAGGATCTTGTTTACGGCGCGCTCAAGGGCATGGTCAACGAACTGGACCCGCACAGCGAATTCCTCGACCCCGACAAATATAAAGACCTTCAAAGCGACACCGAGGGACATTTCGGCGGACTCGGAATCGTCATCGCGATGAAAGACAATTACATCACCGTCGTTTCTCCGATGGAAGACACGCCCGGCTTCAAAGCCGGCATTTTGTCCGGTGATCGCATCCTCAAAATCAACGGCAAGAGCACCGAAAACATGAGCCTGCAGGACGCCGTGAAATTGCTCCGCGGCGATCCCGACACCCCCGTGACCGTCGGCATCATGCGCCCCTCTTCCGGCGTGACGAAGGATTACACGCTCACGCGCGCCGTCATCAACGTCGACATGGTCAAGGACATCAATGGCAAAAAGGAATTTCCGCTCGGCGAAAATAAAATCGGCTACATCCGCATCACCCAATTCGGCGAGAAAACCAGCGACGACCTGGAAACCGCGCTCAACAAACTGAAAGACCAGGGCATGCAGGCGTTGATTATTGATTTGCGGTGGAACCCCGGCGGGCTGCTGGACCAGGCGGTCGAAGTTTGCGAAAAATTTCTCCCGCGCGGCCAGCTCATCGTTTCAACCGAAGGCCGCAATGCCGCCCAGGACTCCAAACATCGCGCCGCCGGCCGCGGCGATGAATTGCACGGCATGCCCATTGTCGTTCTCGTCAATCTCGGCAGCGCCAGCGCTTCGGAAATTGTTTCCGGCTGCCTGCAGGATTTGCATCGCGCCATCATTCTCGGCGAGAAAACCTTCGGCAAAGGCTCCGTTCAAAGCATCATCCCCCTCGATGACGGCTCGGCGCTGCGCCTGACAACCGCCAAATATTACACGCCCAGCCACAAAGTCATCCATCAGGTCGGCATTACGCCGAATATTATCGTTCCGACGACCGACCAGGAAGACCGCGACATCCGCCTCCAGCTCGCGCCCGGCGGACTCGATTCACTTGACCCTGCCGAGCGCGAAAAAATCAAAGCCGCGCACGACCCGCAACTCGAGCGCGCCAATGATTTGCTCAAAGGCATCATGCTCTACACCGACCGCTCCAACGGCCAGTTCTCCGACAAAATGGCGGCGAATTTGAAGCAGTAGAAGTGAATGGTTAAATAAGTTCACGCGCGCCGCTCATTTAAGCCATGTTGTTGGCCTTCGAAACCTCCTGCGATGAAACCAGCGCAGCCGTCGTCCACGAAGGCCGCGTCCTTTCCACCGTCGTCTCCTCGCAAATCCGATTGCACGCGGAATATGGCGGCGTCGTCCCCGAACTCGCCGCCCGCGAACACCTGCGCCACCTGATTCCCGTGGCGAACACCGCGCTTGCGGAAGCGCGCGTCACACCGGAGCAACTCGACGCCATCGCTGCCACGCGCGGACCGGGCCTGCCGCACGCGCTCATGACCGGCTTCAAATCCGCGCAGGCGATGGCCTTTGCACTCCGCAAACCGCTCATCGGCATTCATCATCACGAAGCGCATCTTTATTCCCCGTGGACTTCCGGCAACCCGCCCGCAGCCGATTTTTCCGAATTCGAACCCAACGTGTCGCTCATCGTCAGCGGCGGCCATACCATGCTGATTCACGTCCGGAATGAACTGAAACATCGCCTGCTCGGCTCGACCATGGATGACGCCGCCGGCGAATGTTTTGACAAAACCGGCAAACTTATCGGCCTGCCCTACCCCGCCGGCCCGGAAATCGACCGCCTCGCCGAGCGGGGCAATCCCAAGGCCTTCGATTTTCCGCGACCGATGATCAACGACCCCACGCACGACTTCAGTTTCAGCGGCCTGAAAACCTCCGTGCGCTATTTCATTCGCGACAATCCGGCCTTGCTCGAAAGTCCTCAAAGCATCAGCGATCTCTGCGCCAGCGTACAGGCCGCCATTGTGGATGTGCTCGTTACGAAAACCGTCAGAGCCACAAAACGCCTCAGCCTTTCCTGCATCACCGCTTCCGGCGGCGTCACCTGCAACCACGCCCTGCGCCGCGAACTCGCGGCCGCTTGCAAAAAAAACGGCTTAAAACTCCGCCTCGCGGAAAAAGACCTCTGCACCGACAACGCCGCTATGGTGGGAATTCTTGCGGAAAGAAAACTGCGCCAAAGCCACGACTACAATGCGTTCACTGCGGAAATTCTCCCCAACTGGTCATTGGAAGACGATCTGGCAACGGTCAAAAAAAGGTAGGGCGCGTCGCTCCGCGCGCGCCGGGAGTCCCTCACCATTTCCGATTCCGGTAAACCAGCATCCGCCCCGGTCCATCCGATTCATACTTCACCATCAAATCTTTCAGATGCATCAGCATCCACGGCTGCGCCATGTTGTTGCCGTTCTTCGTGAAGACGATGTCGTCCGCGAGATAAACCGCGGAATGAATCGCGTTATTGCTGTCGCCGTCCATGAAAAGAAGGATGTCACCGTATTTCGTGGCCTTGGCGATTTGATAATAATTTTTCTCAATGTATCTGACCGTGTAGGCCGGATCAGTAAAACGGTCATCCGGGGTTTCGTTGAAAAAATTCATCGTGCTCCAATGGCAATCCATCGCCGGATCGCCGGGACGCGAGGGCATCGGAAAAGTATAAAGCCGTTGCCGGGCAAATTGCGGCAGCAAATACACCACGCCGATTCTCCCATCAGGCGTATGTTTCATCGACTCCAGCAACGGCTGAACGTCCTTGGCGCGGATGCCGCCCGGCCAGGCCCAATATCCCAGCAATTTATCAATGTCCGTGTCCGGCCGGATGCGCACGCCCGCCATCACCGCCGATTCGCTGGAAATCGCACGCAGAAACCGCATCTGCTCGTCCTTATCCGTGATTTGTTCCAGCACAAGTTCGTAATCGCTGAAACACTGCAACTGACCGCGCGGATACATCAGCTTTTTCACCAACGCCGTCATCTCAGGACTGATTTTATTGGTGGCGAACGTTTCCTCCAACTCGTTTCCCGAATAAGTGAACGGGAACCGCATGTGCTGGTTCTCCGGGCTGCGGCCCAATTCATGGTACAATTTGGCGCGAACTTCCGGTGTGAGCGCCATCACCAGGCCGTTGTCGGGCGCGACCGTGACGCTTTGCTTCGAAACGAGCACCTGGGACGCCCTCAACGCCTCCTGCACTTGCGGCTGCGTCAGCCCCGATGCAAGCATCACCTGCCGCACCTGGTCAACTGAAAGCCCGTCAAATATCCACTCCGGCGGCGTGATGTGCTGCAATTCAAACGCCAGGTACTCCTCCGGCGGCTGGATTTTGATGTCGCGAACGATCAATTCCCCCCAGGGCGGTGCTTGGGCCGGTTCCGGCGCTGGGTTCTGGGAATCCTCGCGCCCGGCCTCGGCTTGCGGCCGCCCGTTGTTTTTCGCCAACGCGAGCGTCACCATGCCCGTCGCAAATATCAGGGCCAGGCTGAAAATAACCACCCCCACCAAATTCACCTGCAGGACAACGCCGCTCTCCGACTGCTGCTGTTGCTGCTTTTTATTTTGTTTCTTAACCATGGCTCACGCGTTCTCAAAAGTCCCTGAAAACCGGGACGATAGCATAACCATTGCGCGTCAAACGGCTATGGAATGCCAGGGAAGGTCCTAAAAAAGGCCACGAACGGTCCAACCCTTCACCGTCCGGCTATAAATACGATATACATGCTCGAATCTGCCTGAGCATTAGCATTTTCCGTATTTGTTCCCAGCGTGAGGCTTTCTTCACTCGAAGCCCTGTGTCGGAAGATTTTCAAGACATGGCCGCCCACGGTAATCGTCTCTGCCGTCGGCTTGAACTGCCGCGTCAGCCAGTCCGGCGTGGCCAACCGCTCGTCATGCGCCACATAAATCGTCGAACCCGCCTTCACGGCCACCTCCATCAGGTCGACCGCGTTATAACGCGCATCGGCCGCGGCGGCCTGGACATAATCAGCGCCTTTCAGCGCCGTCGGCAGTCCCGCGAAGCTAAAATTGCGATCGGTCAAAATCTTTTTGCCGTCCTGGGCGTCCTGTTCCACGTGCACGGAGGATGTGGGGCCCGAATAAGAAAATGCGGTAACGAACCTGCCCGTCTCACTCGTCTTTTCCTGGCGCATCGTCGGTTGGTCCCATGCCGGCGTAATCACCGGCCGTTGCGCCGGCAGCGGCACTTCCGGCATCACCGGCAACTCGCTCGAATATCCATTCGGCGCGTCGAACGCCACCGACTTCACCGTCACACTCGCGGGCCTGAGCCCTTTGCACGTCGCCCGAACCGTAATCGCCCCGGGTGTCCGCGTCGCGCGAACCGCCACTCGATTGATGCCGCATTCGAGGTCGAGATAGGTATTATTGATCGAGTTGGTCTTGCCGCTGTTATAACCGCCGCGCCAGATCCCTTTGCCGCGTGTTTCAAAATCCACGCGCTCCTGAAAAGTCGGGCAACGCTCGCCTCGCGCGTCCACCGCCTCGACGTTGATCAACAAAATATCCGAGCCGTCCGCGCGCAAACCGCCATTCGGATTCACAATCGGCGTCAGGCGCAACGCCACCGCCGGCCCCGCCGTGCGCAACACATGCGTCGCCACCGGTTTGCCATTCTCGTATGCGACGGCTTTGATTTCGCCGGGTTCCCAAACCACGTCCTTGAATTCAACAATATACGGACCATCCGGCATCGGCGCGCCGAACCCGAGCGATTTTCCGTTCACGAAAAGTTCCACCTTGTCGCGATTGCAGGCCACGTACATGGTCTTTTTGGTTCCTGCGGGATAAGTCCAGTGGCCGATGATATGCACCTGCGGATCGCGGGCATCGAACATCGCGCGGCAGACATAATACGCTTCCTTCGGCAAACGCACCCCATCCACTTCGCCGCCTGCGCGCGCCACTTCCGCCGCATCCCGCCCGCCGCTGGTCGTGTCGGAAAAAATCCAGTTCGCCCCGCCGCAATGTTCCGGCAGGCCCAATTTCTTCAGATACTGCGCCTCCTCGTTCACCGCGTATTGTTCCGAAGTCAAAATATAATCCGAACGCCCCTTCGCCGCCGAATAACCAAACGTCGGCGGCGAGAAATCATCCCAAATGCGCCGCGGCGATTCCTCGCGATCGTATTCGCCTTCCACCACCGGCAGCTTCTTCAATTCCCAGCCCCCCTCGGTGCCGATGCACACATCCATGAACTCGCCATCCACCTCGTCCGAGCGCCGATGCGCATAAGCGCGCCCCCCGTGCGGGTCATATTCATCCATGTAACCGCGCAGCTCCGCCGCGTGCGCGCGCGTGACTTTCTGATTCCCGCCTTCCCAAATCAAAATCGATGGATCGTTGCGGTAATAAATAATCATGTCGCGAAACGCCGACGCGCGAAGCTTCCACGCCGCGCGCACCGTATCCGACTCGCCGTCCACACCCGGCTGCTCCACCATCAAACCCAATTCATCACACGCCTCAATCATCGACGGTCCCGCAGCGCAATGCCCCCAGCGCACCCAATTCCCGCCCGCTTCCTTCATCAGGTTCAGCGTGCAAAAATGCAGCCAATCCGGCTGCGCGGCGCCCAGCCCCGGCCATTCATCCGTCGGCTTCTGGCCCCAGCCATGCAATTTCTCATGATGCCCATTGATGAAAAATCCCTTGTCCGCCGTCCACTTCACGGTGCGAATGCCAAGCGGAATTTCGGTTGAATCCACCGCCTCGCCGTTCACCTCGAGAGTGCACATCACCTGATACAAATAAGGAAAATCCGATTCCCACAACTGCGGTTTCGGCAGCGTGCCCGACACATTGAAAGTCGCGCTCGCGCCCGCCACAACTTCGCCATCATGGCGCATCGTCAAGACCACTTGTCCGTCGCGGTCCACCACCTGCGCGACCATTTCCACCTTCTCACCGGTCGAACGGCCGTTCTCGATCGGCGCCTCCAGATTGATTGTGGCGGACTCCGCCGAAATGTCCGAAGCATAAACATACGGCCCCGCCGTCTGCAGAAAACTGTAGAGCGGCAGCGAAATGTGCAGCGGATCCAGCACATACAGCCGCACGTCGCGATAAATGCCGCCATGCGCCGGATGCCAATGCGGATTGTTCCAGGGAATCTGGTACGCCTGAAGTTCCTCAACCGTGTCCGGAATCGCCTCGTTGAATTTATTTTGCACCACCGCCAAAGCCGGGCTCGCCGTCGGAGCGATGTTCAGCGGATTCGACGCCGCCGGCGCTCCGGACGATGCCGCCTCCGGGCCCAGCGGGTCCTTCATGAACCGGTTGTCACACATCACCGCCAGAATATTCGGCTTCCCAAACTGCACGTAAGGCGTCAGGTCGAAGCCGAACGGAATGAAACCGGTTTTGCTCGTGCCCAAAAGCTTGCCATTGAGATAAACCTCCGCCACCTGCCGCACCGCCTCGAATTCAATGTAGATTTTTTTGCCTTCGTAATCTTTCGGCACCGTGAACGTCTTCCGATACCACGTGCGCCCGCCCCACTGGTTCTGTTCGCCGTGATGCCCGCGAATCGACCAATCATCGAACGTGTCCGTGTCGTTGTACGTGTGCGGTGCGGAGACATTCGTCCAGCCGTGGTCATTGAATGCGATCTCCTGCGCGCCGGCAGGGTCGCTTTTGATGAATTTCCAGTCGGGGTTAAAATTCAGCGTCAATCGTTGCGCGGCGGCAACTTGAACAAGGCACATCGCGCCGACAACGAAAGCGCCGCTCCCAATGAAACGGCGCGTAAAAATCCACAGGTTCATTTTTTAACTTCGATATCGCTGGTAATGGGGCCGTTACCAACTGCATCAAAGCGAGATACCGAACGCACTCCTTTGCGTCAAGCATCGACCACCCAAAAAGGCCTAGAACAAAAGGCTTAGATAATCACCGCAGCTTTTCCCCAAAACACTGCGACAACCCCTCCTCGCCAGCTTGAAGGGCTGGTAAAATCCAACCCGAGGGCGCACCCGCGATGGCGGGTGGCACCCGGAAAAAAGTTACAGTTACGACGGGCTGAGCTTCATCCACCCGCGCAGATACGACCGCCACCCCTCCGCGCCCTTGGATTTCGCTTCCCGGGATTTCGTCACCGGTTCCAGCTTGCGCGCCTCCACCGGCTCTTCGACCGGTTTCGTCTTATCCAGAAACGCCGTCATCAACCCCGCCACCGACCCGAACTCCATCGCCCGCCGCACATGCATGGCGATTTCCGGCACCGGCCAGGTCTTGAACATAAAATCCGACGCCCCATCCCGAAATGCGCGCTCGCGCGCCAGCGGTCCCGCGAACGTCGTCAACATCAGCACGTGCGTGTCTTTCGCGAGCGCCTTGATCGGCCGGATTGCATCCAGCCCGTTTTCCTCGCCCATTTCAATATCCAGCAGAATCACATCCGGCGCTTCTTCAAAAGCCAGCGCCTTCAGCACCGCCGTTGGTGATGGAAATTGCCGTTCGATCTGCAGGCCGCCTTCCTCATTCAGAAGATTCGCCAGCAACGAGCGAAACGAACCATTGTCATCCACCATCCAAACTCGTATGGGCGCCGAGTCATTCCCGCCCGCCACGCATGACGGCGTCGTTGAAACTCTCTCGGCACCCCTTAAAACTTCTTCACATCCATTCATAAATTTCCTTTTTCAATTTCAAGTTCCATTTTCAATAACACATCGCATGCATCGTGCCACTCGAACGAACGTTTGATTGCAGTCACACAAACGCCACAATTCCCTCGCGGATTTCCTCGGAAAATGCGTTGCTCAAAATTCCGGCAATCTAACGATGAATTCTTCGTAATGTTGCCTTTTGCGCTCCTTGCGATAATCGCAGCATCCTCCATTGCATCGGATGTAACATTTAATCGGTTGCTTCGTCTGAAACCTGTCCGCTGAAATAAAAACAAAGCAAAAATTCGATAATCTGATAAAATATGAAGAAAATCTTAGTTGCAGTGATGGGTTTGCTGTGCGCCACCGCCATCGTTGTTCACGCGCAGGACGCCACCACCACCAAGCCGGCCAAAAAGAAATTGACTGCCGACCAGCAGGCATTGAAAAAGGAAATGCTCGAGAAATACGACACTGACAAAAACGGCAAGCTCGACAAAAACGAGCGGGCCGCCATGAGCACCGAAGACAAAGACAAAATGATCAAAGCCGGCTTGATGAAAGCTCCTGGCAGCAAGAAGACCGACGCCGCCTCGACCAACGCCCCGGCCCAATAAATCTTCTTCGTCAAAAAAATTTGACGCCATCGCTCCGCTGCATTCAGCGGAGCGATTTTTTTCGAACATCTCGCTCCGCAGCCGCCCACGTGCTGCCGGCATCCTGCCGGCAGCTCAATTAAAATCCGCGCGGCTCGCACTCCGCTTAGCCTTTTGTTTGCTCCCGCAACTTTTCACGGTAAGGTTTGCGCAATCCATGATCGGCACGGTTGAAATTTTTGTCGGAATCCTGCTCGCCGTCGCGGCGCTCGCGTTGCTCGCCCGGCGGCTGCACATCCCCTACCCGATCCTGTTCGTCATTGGCGGCCTCCTGCTCGGCCTCGCTCCCGGCGTGCCGAGGGTCCAGCTCAATCCCGAACTCGTTTTTGTTTTCTTTCTGCCACCGCTGCTCTATCCCGCCGCGCTGTTCACTTCCTGGCGCGACTTTCGCGCCGACCTGCGAACCATCTCGCTGCTCGCCGTCGGTCTCGTCCTCCTCACTACCGCGGTCATCGCCTGGATCGCGCATCACTTCATGGGCATGCCCCTCGCGGCCGGTTTCGTTCTTGGCGCCATCGTTTCACCGCCCGATGCCATTGCCGCCACCGCCATTGCCGAACGCCTCCGCGTCCCTCGGCGCATCGTCACGATTCTGGAGGGCGAAAGCCTCGTCAACGACGCCACAGCGCTTGTCGCCTACCGCTTCGCCATCATGGCGGTCATCACCGGCTCTTTCTCATTGAGCCACGCCGGCGTCCGTTTTTTGGTCGCCGCCACCGGCGGCGTCGCTGTCGGCCTCGTCATCGGCTGGCTCGCGGATTGGTTTCACAGACACGTTGAAGATGCCCCCATCGAAATCACCGTCTCGCTGCTCACGCCTTTCGCCGCGTATCTCCCGGCCGACCGCCTGGGCTTGTCCGGCGTTCTCTCCGTCGTCACCACCGGCCTGTATCTCGGCTGGCGCCTGCCTGAAATCACCGACTACAGAACCCGCCTCGATGCGCGCCCGGTTTGGGACGTCGTGGAATTCATCCTGAACGGCCTCGTGTTCATCCTCATTGGCCTTCAACTTCCCGCCATCCTCCACGCTGCCGAAGGAGATCATCTTCCGCGGCGCCAATTAATTCTCGACGCGCTGATCATCAGCCTCGCCGTCGTCGTCGTCCGCATTCTGTGGGTTTTCCCCACGACGTATCTGCCGCGGTTCTTTCTCAAAAGCCACCGGGGCGAACCTTGCCCTTCCTGGAAGCACATCACCATCCTGGCCTGGACCGGCATGCGCGGCGTGGTCTCACTCGCCGCCGCACTCGCGCTGCCTCTGACAAAAGCCGACGGCTCGCCTTTTCCCGGTCGCGACCTCATCATCTTTCTGTCGTTCATCATCATTCTCGCCACGCTCGTCGTGCAGGGCCTGAGCCTGCCGCCGCTGATTCGCTGGTTGAATATTGAAGACGATGACTCCCTCGAACGCGAAGAGCGCGAAGCCCGCCTCACCGCCAACAAGGCAGCCCTCACCCGCCTCAGCCAGGTCGCCGAACATGATCCCGCCAAGGCCGAGGCCCTCCGGCGTCTGCGCATCGAATACGAAGACCGCATCCGCCAATTGGAAGCCCCCGACGCCGACCGTCACGATCATAAACTCCACCTCTTCTCGGTCGAATATGAGCGCCTCTCGCGCGAAGGATTGAAACAGGAGCGCAACACCATCCTCCAGCTCCGCAACAAAAACGTCATCAATGACGAAGTCCTCCGGCGCATCCAGCGGGACATCGACCTCGCCGAAGCCCGTCTCCTTAAATAAAAAAGTACAGCCGGAATTTCGCCGCCGATTACGGAGCGGCCTTATCCGCGTCATCCAATCGCTTTCCACTCCAAAACCACGCCCCCGCAAGCGCCAGGATTGTCACCACGGCCAGGACGCAACCCACGCGAAAACTCTCAGGCTGATAAACAAATTGAATCGTCGAAGTTCCGGCCGGCAACGCGACCGCCCGGAAATTATAGTCCGCCCGGCAGACAGCGGCCGCGCGCCCATTTACGGTGGCGTTCCAGCCGGGAAAATAAGTATCCAACAGCAACAGGAATCCCGGCCGCGGCATGGAAGCCTTAAGTTCGACCTCATCCGCCCGATACCCGGTAATCTGCACCAAAGCATTTGTTCCTTCGGCGGGCGACGACTCCTGATTGGGCTCCGTTAACTGCGGATCCGATTCGAGCCACAAAACTTGTGCAGGATCGAAACTCAATGATCGAACGTGATCGAGAATGGCGGATGGATTGTGTTCGACCTTGTAATCAAACACCGCCAGCGCGCGGTCGGCGCAGAGTTTATAGCGGTAAATAAAAATTTCATTCGTGTAGACCAATTCAAAGAATTCCGGTTTTAACGGCAGCGCCCGGTCCGCCAAAACGTATTTCACGTTCAACAATCCGAACGATAGTGGAAAGGAAACCGCGTCTTCATAAAAAAAGAAATCACCCGCGTGCCCGGTGATTAATTCTTCGTAACGCCGCACGCTGGTGAAATCAAACCCCCGCGCGTCGCTTAGGTTGAAAACTTCCGCCGTGTCGGGTCTGAGCGTCGAACCCAAACCCAGCACTCTGAAGATTGAAGGGTCCCGCTGCAGCCACTCAATGGACGCTGTCCGGGGGTAATAAAGGCTTCGCGCAATGGCGGGATTGTAGCCGTACCCGAACCATAATAGATCCACTGCCGCCCAACTCAGGCAAATCACTTGAAACCATCGGAGGTTCCAACGCTTCAATCCCGCGCCCAAAATCATCACCCCAATCAGTTGGCCGGAAAAAATCAAGACCTGATGAAAAAGAAACGAGCGATGCGCCGCATCAAGATTTTGAAGCTGCGGCCCCGCCTTCAACCAAACCCACGCGAGCGCGGCAATTCCGATCACCCCAAAGCCGATGGCCGCCCAAAGCATCTTGCGCCCCGATTCCATCCGCGAGACTGTATCCCACCCCAATCCCGCCAGCACCGAGAGACTGAAGGCCACCAGCAACAGAAGTCGAACGTTGTTGATATCACGAAGCACCGGCAATGCCCGCAGAATTTGCGGAAACGGCGGAACACCATACACAATCAAACCCGACGCGGCCCCCATCGCCAAAAAAAACCAGGTGATTTTGCACCGCCGGCAAATCACCGCGCAGGCCGAAAGGAAAAGCGGCAGAATGCCCACATACATCGTGGTCTCGTTGAAATTTTCCGTGTTTTTAAATCCGAACACCGCGCCAAGGTCTTCAAAACCCCGGACCGGGTTCCCGGTAATCTGAGGAAGAAAAAAATGAATCAGCGTGGGCGGTGTCAAATGTGACGCCCATCGATTGAGCGATGCCGACGCCACACTGCTCGAACTCAAACGGTAGTATTCCAGGTAAGGCAAAATCTGCGGCGCGGCCAGGAGCGCTCCTGCCACCAGCGCCAGCGCAAATAAAACCGTTTGTTGAAGCCGTTGTTCGCGCAGGCCCGCCAGGCGGAATAAAAAATAAATCCCCACGGCTATCGTCATATGCACCGCCGTCGGAGGATGTCCCCCCAGAAGCATAAAACCGTAAACGACCGCAAATCCGATCCAATAGCGCAGCATCGGCGCGGCGAAAACGGCTCCTGCCCGGCCGCGAAAGGATTTCTCCATGAAGAACAGCAGCAGCGGCAACCACATGGCGCTGTTCACGTGCGGATGTCCCAGCCAGACGACCATGAAACCGCTCAGGCTGAAAACCGCTCCGGATAGAAACGCCGCCGGACGCGACACGCCCAGCAATCGCAGATAGAGCATCGTAAACCAGCCCGCGAGGAACAGTTTTATAAAGGCCTCCCAGCCGCTCGCGTAAAAAGGGTCTATCCAGGAAAAGAGGAATTGAATTGGAAACAGCAGCGCGCCCTGCATGGAAGCCAGGTTGGGCACGCCGCAATCCAGTTGCGGATTCCAAAGCGGAAATTCCCCCTGCTGCATTCTGTCGTGAACAAAAATGTGCTGGGGGAGAAAGACATCAAACTGGTCGCCAAGCAAATAATTGCCCGGATGACTCGAATCACTCCAGGGAGGATACTTCAGAATGCCGCTGGCAGGCACCAGACCTTTGCCCCCCAAAAGAGATTCGTGCAGCAGGACGAATACAATTGCCGCCAATGCCGCCGTCCAGAAAAGATCGAGTGCCCTTGAAGTTTCCCACCAGCGAAGGCGTGGAGTCGGCTGATCGCTGCCTTCGTTTGGTTTTACGTTCATCGCCGCAGATTGCGAGTTGCCGGCTCCGCAACCGAACATCGCCCCGGCAGCGTGCGCCCGACACGCACGCCGCCGCAAGCGGTAAACTTAGCGGCCCTTCGGCAACACATTCCTTCCCGCGTAAACCGCATTCTTGCCAAGCATCTGCTCGATGCGCAGGAGCTGATTGTATTTCGCCAGCCGATCCGAACGGCTCAACGAACCCGTCTTGATCTGCCCGCAATTCGTCGCCACCGCGATGTCCGCAATCGTCGAATCCTCCGTTTCACCGGAGCGATGCGACAGCACCGCCGTGTAACCATTCGTCTGCGCAAGCTCAACCGCGTCGAACGTCTCGGTCAGCGAACCAATCTGGTTCACCTTCACGAGAATCGAATTCGCCGTGCCCGTGTCGATGCCCTTTTGCAGGAACTTGACGTTCGTCACGAACAGATCGTCGCCCACGAGCTGGACTTTGTCGCCAATCTTGTCCGTCAGCTTTTTCCACGTGGCCCAGTCACTTTCACCGCAGCCGTCTTCAATGCTTACGATCGGATATTTCGCCACCAACTTCGAGTAAAACGCAACCAGATCATCACCGGTAACAGTTTCGCCCGTGCTCTTCTTGAACGTGTACTTCCCATTGCCCGTGTAAAACTCCGATGCCGCCGGATCCAGGGTCAAATTAATATCCTTGCCCGGCTTGTAGCCCGCGTCCTTGATGGCCTGGAGGATCGTCTCCAAGGCGTCCTCCACGCTCTTCAGATTCGGCGCAAAACCGCCTTCGTCGCCCACCGCCGTGCTCAACCCGCGCTTCTTCAGCACAGCCTTGAGAGCATGAAATGTCTCCGTGATCGCGCGCAGGCCCTCGCTGAACGTCGGCAAACCGTGCGGCATGATCATGAATTCCTGGAAATCGATCGGCGCGTCCGAATGCGCCCCGCCGTTGATGACGTTCGCCATCGGCACCGGCAGCACCTTCGCGTTCGGCCCGCCGAGATATTTGAACAACGGCAAACCCAGCGCCTCCGCCGCCGCCTTCGCGTTCGCCAGCGACACCGCCAGAATCGCATTCGCGCCCAGCTTCGATTTCGTTTCCGTGCCGTCCAAATCCAGCATGATGCGGTCGACGGTCAATTGGTCGAGCGCGTCCACGCCCACGAGCTTCGGGAGGATTTTTTCCGTGACGTTCGCCACGGCCTTGCTCACGCCCTTGCCGAGAAAACGCTTCTTGTCGCCGTCGCGCAATTCGACAGCCTCGTGCTCGCCCGTGCTCGCGCCCGAGGGCACCGCCGCGCGGCCAACCGCGCCGCCCGCAAGCATCACATCGACTTCCACGGTTGGATTACCGCGCGAATCCAGAATCTCGCGCGCCTGAATATCATAGATTGTGCTCATGTTTCGTTTTCAATTTCAAAAAACCACCGAACAGAAGCGCGTATGATAGAAGCGCAGCCCGGTGAGTCAAGGAGCGGCTTTTCTCGTTTTTTGAACCGCCGCTCCGCAATTTTGGAACATGGCACAAAACCGGGAAAATGGATATGGCGCATGGAACGCCAACTGCCAATGGGATTTGAAATGTCCTCTCCCCGATAATACGCGCCCTGACATCGAACAAAGGCCACGTTCCCCAACGGTCCCTCCCGGGATTCCGGCTACGCTGCTTCCTGCATCCCGATATCCGTGTTCAGCTTCGTTGCCGCCGCCGGATCCACCCATTTCACCAGCGCGAGAAAATTCACCAGCGTCGGGCTGTGCGGGTTCGCCTTGTACATGTTGCGCAGGCTGTTCATCACCTTGTTGTAAACGGAAGCGTATTTTTCATGCGTCAGCCGCGTCACATACGTTTCCATCAATGCCCGCGCCACCGGGTCCGTGCTGCCATCCGCCAAATAAGGCAACTGGCAGAAAACGCGAATCAACGAAATCGGGTCGGCATCCGTCAGCGTCACCCAGCTTTGCTTCATCTCATCGGCGTTGTAACGCGCATGCAGCCGGTCCCGCACCGCCGCCGCGATGGCCGAGGCATCCGAGCGCCCGAGTATCATCTCCCTGACCTTTTCCCACGCCAGCTGCCGCTCAAGTTCCGGTGTCAGCGCCGTTGCGCCTTTTCGCGGCGCATCGAGTCCGGCAACATTCAACGCCTTGCCCACCGCCTTGCCGAGGGATTCCGCGTCTTCCTTGCGCAACCGGTCCGAATCTATGATTCCAAACACCACCATGCGCTGCATCTCCGGCTTGATCAATCGCACCAGCGGGATAACTGCCTCCGGCTTCGGCGCAGTCTTCGACGGAAGCAAATGCTTCACAAAATCGTTCACGTAATAATCCATGTCCGCGATTTTTTCCGCGCGCAGCCGGAGCACATGCCGCAACGCCGCCGCCGACCCGCCGCTCTTGCCGATATTATTCACCA
>Ga0335085_10000958_pt1 | contig 69040 bp, 59 predicted proteins | sample Lox_Sample_45_FD_206712 | JGI IMG/M metagenome (GOLD analysis project Ga0335085, IMG submission 206712) | Soil microbial communities from Loxahatchee National Wildlife Refuge, Florida, United States - Lox_Sample_4.5 | ecosystem: Environmental > Terrestrial > Soil > Wetlands | place: USA... | reverse complement strand
TGTTTGCGATCGTGTTGCTGCCGCGGCAGTTCCATGTCGGCGTAGTCGAGAACCACAGCGAGGCCGAGATCCGCCGCGCCGCCTTGCTGTTTCCGGCCTATCTCGTGCTCATCAATCTGTTCGTGATGCCGATCGCGATGGCCGGCCTCTTGACCTTCCCCGCCGGCGGTACCGACGGCGACATGTTCGTGCTGGCGTTGCCGCTCAAGGCCCATTCCGAACTTTTTGCGCTGATCGCCTTCGTCGGCGGACTGTCGGCGGCAACCGCCATGGTCATCGTCGAATCCGTGGCGCTGGCGATCATGGTGTCGAACGACATCGTGATCCCGCTCGTGCTCAAGCGCCGCGCCACGCGCTCCGGCGGACCGCAGGACGCCGGCGCGCGGCTTCTGACGGTGCGCCGCGTCGCGATCTTTGCCATCCTGATGCTCGCCTACATCTACTATCGCTCGGCGGGCCCGGCGCAGCTCGCCTCGATCGGGCTGTTGTCCTTTGCCGCCATCGCGCAGCTGACGCCGGCGTTTTTCGGCGGCCTGGTCTGGCGGCGCGGCACCGCGCCCGGCGCCATCGCCGGCATGACCGCGGGCATTCTGGTCTGGGCCTATACGCTGCTTTTGCCGAGTATCTCCGACGTCGGCATCGTCGGCGCCATGCTCAAGAGCGGTCCGCTCGGCCTCGTCTGGCTGCGGCCGCAGGCGCTGTTCGGACTCGATTTGCCGCCGCTCGTGCACGGCGTCGTGCTCAGCCTGGTTGCCAATATCGCGCTCTATATCGGCTGCTCGCTGGCGCGCAGCCCGAGCGCGATCGAGCGGGTGCAAGCCGACCTGTTCGTGCCGACCTCGCTCGCGCCGATCACCCCGAGCTTCCGCCTGCGCCGCGCCGCGGTCACGGTCGAGGAACTGACCGCGACCATCGCCCGCTATCTCGGCGAGGAGCGCACGCGCGGGTCATTTGCAAGCTTCGCCGCATCGCGCCGCGTCAGCCTGGCGCCGCAGGCCGAGGCCGATTTTCAGTTGCTGCAATACGGCGAATATCTTCTCGCCTCGGCGATCGGGGCGGCGTCGTCGCGGCTCGTGCTTTCGCTGCTGCTGCGCAAGCGCACCGTTTCCACCAAGGCCGCGCTCAAGCTCCTCGATGACGCCAACGCCGCGATCCACTACAACCGCGAAGTCCTGCAGACCGCGCTCGATCACGTGCGCCAGGGCATCGCCGTGTTCGACAAGGACCTGACGCTGGTCTGCTGGAACCGGCAGTTCGGCGAACTGTTCGATCTGCCGCACGCGCTCACCCGGATCGGCATTGCGCTCGAGGAGATTCTGCGCCACATCGCACGAGAAAGCGCACGCGCCGCCGAAGACCTCGACGCCGAGGTCGCCCAGCGCATCGCTCGCTACACGTCCGTGGCCGAGCCGTTCCTGGAGCGCCTTGCCGAACGTGGCCTGGTGATCGAGGTGCGCGCCGACCGCATGCCGGACGGCGGGCTGGTGACGACCTTCACCGACATTACGCCGAGCGTCAAAGCCGCCGAGGCGCTGGAGCGCGCCAACGCGACGCTGGAGCGCCGCGTGCGCGAGCGCACCGGCGAACTGACGCGGCTCAACGCCGAACTCAAACGCGCCAAGGCGGAGGCCGACGACGCCAACGTCTCCAAGACCCAGTTCATCGCCGCCGCGAGCCACGACATCTTGCAGCCGCTCAATGCCGCGCGCCTCTACGTCACCAGCCTGATCGAGCGCCACCAGGAGGGCGAGGATGCCGGCCTGGTGCAGAATATCGACGCCTCGCTCGAAGCGGTGGAAGAGATTTTCGCGGCGCTGCTCGACATTTCGCGGCTCGACACCGGCGCGATGAAGGCGGAGCTGACCGATTTCCGCATCGACGAATTGCTGCAGCGGCTGGAAGTGGAATTTACGCCGCTGGCGCGCGGGCGGGGACTCGATCTGGTGTTCATGCCGTGCTCGCTGGCGGTGCGTTCCGACCGGCGGCTATTGCGGCGGCTGCTGCAGAACCTCGTCTCCAATGCCATCAAATACACGCCGAAAGGCCGCGTGCTGATCGGCTGCCGCCGCCGCGGCGAGCGGCTGCGCATCGACGTCTGCGACACCGGCATCGGCATTCCGCAGGGAAAGCGCCGCGCCGTGTTCAAGGAATTCCACCGGCTCGACCAGGGCGCCCGGGTCGCGCGCGGCGTCGGGCTCGGCCTGTCGATCGTCGAACGCATCGCCCGCGTGCTCGATTGTGAGGTAGTGCTGCAATCGAATGTCGGCCGCGGCTCGCGTTTTTCGGTCGAAGTGCCGCGCGGCTCAGGCGCGGTCGCGGGCCCGCTCCCGGCGGCGGTCAAGACCGCGGCCGGCCAGTTGACCGGCGCGGTGGTGCTTTGCATCGACAACGAGCGCGCCATTCTCGACGGCATGCAGACGCTGCTCGGCGGCTGGGGCTGCCGCGTGCTCAAGGCCGCAGACCTGACCGAGGCGCTGGCGGCGATCGAGGGCGGCGGCGTGGAGCCGGACGGCATGCTCGTCGACTACCACCTCGACGCCGGCAACGGCATTGTCGCCGTGGCCGAGTTGCGCCGCCGCTACGGCGACGGCCTGCCGGCCATCCTGGTCACTGCCGATCGTTCCGAGCGTGTCCGCGAGGAAGCCCGCGCCGCCGCGGTGCATGTGCTCAACAAGCCGGTGAAGCCCGCGTCGTTGCGGGCGCTGCTCACGCAATGGCGCGTGCAGCGCGTGGCGGCCGAGTAACCTCAGGCGCGGCCGCGGGTCGCCGCGAACGGCGATCTGGAGCGCAGTTGCTTCAGATTGAATCGATTGACGTTGTAACAGTTTGGTGGTGCATGATCTTTTCGGGAAACCGGCTTCCACTTTTCCGGATCATGCACTAGCGCGGCTGGGCATGGTGCGGCCATTGGCCGGCTTCGATCCGGCCGGCAGCGATGACCGCCTGGGTACGGCTGTCGACGCCGAGCTTTTGCAGGATGGCGGAGACATGGGCCTTCACGGTCGCTTCCGACACGCCGAGTTCGTAGGCGATCTGCTTGTTCAGCAAGCCTCCCGACAGCATCATCAGGACGCGGACCTGTTGCGGCGTGAGCGTCGACAGCCGGGCGATCATCGCCGCGGTTTCGGCGTCGGCCTCGCGGGTCAGATCGACGTCGGGCGGCGTCCACACTTCGCCCTGCAGAACGCGCCCGATCGCGGTGCGCAGCGCCTCGATGCCGAGCGTCTTGGGAATGAAGCCGGCGGCGCCGAATTCCATGCAGCGGCGGATCACCGCCGGGTCGTCGTTGGCCGAGACCACCACGATCGGCAGGCTCGGATATTGCGCGCGCAGATACATCAGGCCGGAAAACCCGCGCGCGCCGGGCATCGAGAGGTCGAGCAGGATCAGGTCGACTTCGCCGCCGCCGCGGTCGAGGAATTCGCTGACTTCCTCGAAGGTGCCGGCTTCGGCAATTTCGGCGCGGTCGAACAATCCAGTGACCGCCTCGCGCAGCGCGCCGCGGAACAGCGGATGATCGTCGGCGATCAACAGATGGTGGGATTGCGCATCGCTCAACGGGAATGACTCGGCCGTCCACGCGCGGGATACCGGCCGATGTTACCGCCGATCGCCGGGCGGCGTCCACCGCGCGGCGTCCATTTCCCGCCAGATACAAAACGTGCGGCTCCCGGTGTGCTATAAGCCCAACGCGCGTCACGCATGAGGAATTCCCCCAATGAGACGCCGAGATGTCGTTCGCTTGCTCGCCGGCGCTGCAGCCGCCGCTTTTCCGGCCGCCGCGCGCGCGCAGCAGCCGAAGAAGACGGCCCGCATCGGCTATCTGAGCGTCGAGCCGGCGACATCGCGCGTCAGCGCCTATAACGACGCCTTTTTGGCCGGGCTTCGCGACCTCGGCTACGTCGAAGGGCGCAACATCCACATCGAATTTCGCGATGCCGGCGGCGACGACAAGCTGGTCCCCAAGCTCGCCGCCGAGCTGGTCGATCTGAAGGTCGATGTCCTCGTGACTTACGGCACCGGCATTGTGCCGGCCAGGCGCGCGACCGCGACGATACCGATCGTCATGACCGTGGGTCCCGACGTGGTCGCCATGGGTCTGGTCGAAAGCTTCGCGCATCCGGGCGGCAACTTGACGGGGCTGACTTTCTTCTATCCGGAACTGATGGCGAAGCGGCTGGAACTGCTCAGGCAAGTCGTGCCGTCGATCAGCGCGGCGGGCGTGCTGTTGCATCGAAACAATCCATCCACGGCGAATGTGCTCGACGTCATGGGAAAAACTGCACGCGCCATGAAAGTCGGCCTGCAGGCTGCGGAAATCGACGGCCCGCAGGAACTCGAAGGCGTGTTTTCCGTTTGGGAAAATGCGCAGGTCGGCGGGTTCGTCACGTCCGACCGCCTCTTGATCAGCGCCAATGCGATCGGGCCCCTGGCGTTGAAGCACCGCCTCGCTTCGGCCGGCGGCGTGGAAGTCGCGAACTCCGGCGGACTCTTGGGTTATGGGGTCGATTTCAGGGCCATCTTTCGCCGTGCTGCAGTCTTGGTCGACAAGATCCTCAAAGGCACGAAGCCCGGCGACATTCCCATCGAGCAGCCGAGCAACTTCAAGCTCGTCGTCAACCTCAAGACCGCCAAGGGGCTCGGCCTGGAAGTGCCGCCGACGATGCTTGCCACCGCCGACGAGGTGATCGAGTGAGGGGCCCGGCTTTTGCCCCGTGCGGCGGGGAAAGGCCGAAGAGTGAACCGTTCTCACGGTCCGGTCGGTCCGCCTCCTCCCCTAACCATCGGGGGGAGAGATGAAGTATAAGATGGCTGCATGAGAGCGCTGCCTGATCTTCCGGGCGGACCGATGCCGGCGGCCGTCCGCGAGGACGCCGCGCCGGCAGACCGCGCCTTGATCATGCGCAGCCGGCTGTTCCTCAAATATGTCGCGCTGTTCGTCGCCGTCGTCGGCCTGGCGCTGATCGCCAACGGCATTTTCGAGGTGTGGTTCTCCTACCGGGAGCAGAAGACGTCGCTTTTGCGCATCCAGCGCGAGCAGGCGGAAGCGGCCGCCGGCAAGATCGGGCAATTCATCCAGGAAATCGAAAGCCAGGTCGGCTGGACCACCCAACTGCCGTGGTCCGCGGGCACGCTGGAGCAGAGACGCTTCGATGCGCTCCGGCTGCTCCGCCAGGTGCCCGCCATCACCGAGCTTGCCGAAATCGACGCCGCCGGCCACGAGCAATTGCGGGTGTCGCGGCTCGCCATGGACGTGGTCGGTAGCGGCGCCGACCTGTCGAAGGTGCCTGCTTTCACCGAGGCGGTGGCGCACAAGGCCTATTACGGCCCGGTGTATTTCCGCCGCGAATCCGAGCCGTACATGACGCTGTCGCTCGCCGGCACGCGGCGTAGCGCCGGCGTCAGCGTCGCCCAGGTCAATCTGAAACTCATCGAGGACGTGCTGTCGCAGATCAAGTTCTCCGGCCACGGCCGCGCCTATGTCGTCGACGCCGAGGGCCGCCTGATCGCGCATCCCGACATCAGTCTCGTCCTGCGCAATACCGACGTGTCGAAGCTTGCGCAGGTTCGCGCGGCGCGGGCCGCGATGGCCGACAACTCCGCCGAACGCGTGCAGGAGGCCAGCGACATCCACGGCGAAGAGGTGCTTACCGCCTACGCGCCGGTGCAGCCGCTGCGCTGGCTCGTCTTCGTCGAGACGCCGGTCAAGGAGGCCTATGCGCCGCTCTACGCCTCGCTCGAACGCACCGGCCTCGTCCTGCTCGGCGCGCTTGCGCTCGCCTTCATCGCCGGCATGTTTCTCGCAAGACGCATGGTGGTGCCGATCCAGGCATTGCGCGCCGGTGCCGCCCGCATCGGCGCTGGCGACCTCGGCCAGCGTATCGCGATAAAGACCGGAGACGAGGTCGAGGCGCTGGCCGACCAGTTCAACGACATGGCTGGCCGACTCCAGGAATCGTATGCCGACCTCGAGCACAAGGTCGATCTGCGCACTCAGGAACTGACGGAATCGCTCGCGCAGCAGACCGCGACCGCAAACGTGCTGCAGGTCATCTCCGGCTCGGCGTTCGATCTGCAGACCGTGCTTTATACCCTGGTCGAATCGGCGATGCGGCTGTGCGAGGCCGACATGGCAGCCGTCTGGCAGCCCGACGGCAACGTCCTCAAGCTGTCGGCGAGCCATGGCGTCCCCGCCGATTTTCTGGAATTTGCCAAGCAAAATCCGATCAAACCGGGGCCCGGCACTGTGACCGGCCAAGCCTTCGCGACCGGCAGGACGGTTCACATAGCCGATGTGCTTGCCGATGCCGACATCGTCAGTCCCGGCTATCAGGCGCGCGGCGACTATCGCAGCTTTCTCGCGGTGCCGCTGTTGAGGAAAGGCGAAGCGATCGGCGTCTTTGCGCTCGTGCGCAAGAAAGTACAGCCCTTTAGCAAGAAGCAGATCGAGTTGGTCACCACGTTTGCCGACCAGGCCGTGATCGCCATCGAGAACGTGCGGCTGTTCGAGGCCGAGCAGCAGCGCACCCGCGAACTGACCGAATCGCTGGCGCAGCAGACCGCGACCGCCAAGGTGTTGCAGGTCATCAGCCGCTCCACCTTCGATTTGCAGACCGTGCTGTCGACGCTCGTCGAATCCGCCGCCCGCCTGTGCCTCGCCGACCAGGCGGCCCTTTTTCTGCGGGAGGGCGATGTTTATCGGATTGCGACAACCTATGGATTTTCCGGCGATGCGGCCTTGATCGGGCGCCCGCTGGCGGTCGACCGAACCAGCATGACTGGGCGTGTCGCCTTGGCAGGCAAGGTCGTTCACGTTCACGACGTGCTGGCCGATCCCGAATACCGCGCCACCGACTATCAGCAAGCATTCGGGTACAGGACGAATCTCGGCGTTCCCCTCCTGCGCGACGGAACGACAATCGGGGTGTTTGCGCTCGTTCACACCGAGGTCGATCCCTTTACCGACAAGCAGATCGAGCTGGTGACGACCTTTGCCGACCAGGCGGTGATTGCGATCCAGAACGCCAGGCTGTTCGAGGCCGAGCAGGAACGTACCAAAGAGCTCACCGAATCGCTGGCGCAGCAGACCGCCACCGCCGATGTATTGCACGTCATTTCAAGTTCGCCCGGCGATTTGAAGCCGGTCTTCGAGGCCATCCTGGCGAATGCGGTACGGCTGTGCGGCGCGGAATTCGGCAATATGCCATTGGTCGACGGTGACGGGATGCGGACGGGAGTGATGTACAACGCACCGGCCGCATTTGCGGAACTGCGGAGGGGCAACCCGGTCATCCAGCTCGAGCGCTCGCCGCTTGGCGTCCTCTACCGCACCAAAAAAATGGTCCACATCCCGGATCTTGTCGCCGATCCGATGCATTCGAACTCGCTGATCGTGAGCGTCGCCGGTGCGCGGGCGATTTTGTGCGTGCCGCTGCTCAAGGACGAGGAACTGATCGGCGCGCTCGTCATCTACCGGCAGGAGCCGATTGCCTTTACCGAGAAACAAATCGCAATCCTGACGAATTTCGCGGCTCAGGCGGTCATCGCCATCGAGAACGCGCGCCTGCTTGCCGAATTGCGCGAATCGCTCGCGCAGCAGACCGCAACGGCGGATGTCCTCAGGGTCATCAGCAGTTCGCCCGGCGATTTGCGGCCGGTGTTCGAAGCCATGCTGGAGAATGCGGCGCGGCTGTGCGACGCTCCTTTCGGCACGCTGCTCTTGCGCGACGCGGGCGTTCTTCGCATCGTCGCCAGGCATATTCCGGCGGGTGTCTCGACTCCGCTATTTGAGCCGGGGTCCGAACTGGTCGTGTCGGAAAATCGGTCTCACCCGCTGGTTCGCGCTCTGGAATCGAGACAGGTCATTCACCTCGCCGATCTGCGCACCGACCCCTCCTATGCCGAGGGCAATCCCCGGGTCGTAGCCTTTGCCGATTCCATCGGCGCGCGAACCGGGCTTTGCGTGCCGATGCTCAAGGACGATGCGTGCATCGGTGCGTTCGTCAACTGCAGGCTGGAGGTGCGTCCGTTCACCGACAAGCAGATCGAGCTGGTCAAGAACTTCGCCGCGCAGGCGGTGATCGCCATTGAGAATGCGCGGCTGCTCACCGAGCTGCGCCAGCGCACCACCGAGCTCGGCCAGCTCGTCGAAGAGCTACGCGCGCTCGGCGAAGTGAGCCAGGCGGTCAATTCGACCCTCGACCTGCAGACCGTGCTGTCGACCATCGTCGCCAAGGCGGTGCAGCTCTCCGGCACCGAGGCCGGCGCCATCTACGTGTTCGATGAACTGCGCCGAGAATTTGTGCTGCGCTCGACCTACGGCATGAGTCGAGATCTGATCGACGCGCTTGCCACCCAGCACATCACCCTCGACGAGCCGAACGTCCGCGAGGCGTTCCGGCAAAGCGAGCCGGTCCAGGTCGCCGACCTGCAGGAGGCCGTCCATACCGACCTCAACGAGATCACGCTGCGCGCCGGCTACCGCGCGCGGCTGGTGGCGCCACTTGCCCGCGGCGAGAACGTCGTCGGCATGCTGGTGGTGCGCCGCCGCACCCCCGGAGCCTTTCCGCAAAACACCGTGGAATTGATGAAGACCTTTGCCGCGCAATCGGCGCTGGCGATCCAGAATGCCCGGCTGTTCCATGAAATCGAGGACAAGAGCCGCGAGCTGGAAATCGCCAGCCGGCACAAATCGCAGTTCCTCGCCAACATGAGCCACGAACTGCGGACACCGCTCAATGCGATCCTCGGCTACACCGAATTGATCCTCGACGGCATCTACGGCGAACCGGCGGACAAGATGCGCGCGGTGCTCGAGCGCGTGCAGACCAACGGCAGGCATCTGCTCGGCCTGATCAACGACGTGCTCGATCTGTCGAAAATCGAAGCCGGGCAGTTGACGCTGTCGCTGTCCGATTACTCGATGACCAGTCTGGTGCAAGGCGTCTATGCCGCAGTCGAGCCATTGGCGGCGCAGAAGAATCTTGCGCTCACCACCAGGATCGCGCCGAGCCTGCCGCCTGGCCACGGCGACGAGCGCCGGCTGTCGCAGGTGCTGCTCAATCTCGTCGGCAACGCGATCAAGTTCACCGACAAGGGCGAGGTGGCGATCGAGGCCTCGGTCGCCGACGGTTCGTTCCAGGTCGCCGTGCGCGACAGCGGTCCCGGGATCGCCGCCGTCGACCAGGTGAAGATCTTCGAGGAGTTCCAGCAGGTCGACAACACGCTGACCAAGCAGAAGGGCGGCACCGGACTGGGGCTCGCCATCTCCAAGCGCATCGTCGAGATGCACGGCGGGCGCATCGTGGTCGATTCCGAGCTCGGCAAGGGCTCGACCTTCACTATCAGCGTTCCGGTGCGAGCGCAGAGCGAAGTCCGGCCGTGACGAGCGTGACGTCGTTCGCCGCGCGGCCGCGCCATACATGCCTGCGGCTTGCGGCCCGCCGGGCGCGGTTCGAGGCCCTGTTGCACTCGGTCAAGGCGGTAAGTGGCGCGCTCAACGATTTCCATGGCATGCTGCCGGACGAGCAGAAGGCGCGCTGCGAAGCCGTCCGTTCGCCGCAGGCCGTCGAAGAGGCCGAAGCGCCTGCGGCACGGCCGGCCCGGTCCACAGGTACGCACCGGTCCACAGGTACGCACCGGTCCACAGGTACTATCACCGTGCCGTTCTGGGGTATGAGTTGTGTCAATGATTTTATGGCGGACCGCCGATCCCTCGCCGCGTCACACGGCGAGGGATCGCGCATCCGCGAATCGACGTTGCAGGAGGGCGACCGCCGCCGGGCGCCAAGAGGCCATGACCAGCACCGATGATCGGCGCCCGCCGGGACAGTCAGGCAGCGCGATCGGCGCTTGGCGGGGTGATTGGCGGACGCCGCTCCTGGTTATCGGCTTCGGCTGCCTCATCTCGCTGATGTCCTTCGGGCCGCGTTCTGCCTCCGGCTTTTTTCTGACGCCGATGTCGGCGGCCAATCATTGGGGCCGCGACGTCTTCGGCTTCGCCTTGGCGCTGCAGAACCTGCTGTGGGGCATCGGTCAACCGCTCGCCGGCATGATCGCCGACCGGTTCGGTACCGCTCGTGTGCTTGGCACCGGGGCGCTCCTGTACGCCGCCGGCCTTGCGCTGATGGCGCACGCCGACAGCGCCCCGATGCTGGACGCTTCCGCCGGCGTGCTCGTCGGATTTGGCCTTGCCGGCACGTCGTTCATGGTCATCCTCGCCGCCTTCGGCAAATTGCTGCCGCCGCAATGGCGCTCGCCCGCGTTCGGGCTGGCCACGGCGGCCGGCTCGTTCGGCCAATTCCTGTTTGCGCCGCTCACGGTGGCGCTCATGGACGCGTTCGGCTGGCAGCAGACGCTTGTGATCTTCGCCGTGAGCATGTTCGCCGTGCTGCCGCTGTCGCCTGGGCTGTCGACGCCGAAAGCGGAAGCCGCCAAGGACGCCGCGCCGCAGTCGCTGCGCCAGGCTGTTTGGGAAGCATTCGCGCACCGCTCCTACGTCATGCTGGTGCTCGGCTTTTTCACCTGCGGCTTTCAGATCGCCTTCATCACCGTGCATTTGCCGGCCTATCTCGCCGATCGCGGCCTCTCGGCGACCGTCGGCGGCTGGACGCTGGCGACCATCGGGCTGTTCAACATCCTCGGATCGATCGGCTCGGGCTGGCTCGGCGGCCGCATGCCCAAGCGCTATCTGCTCTCCTTCATCTATCTCGTGCGCGCCGCCGCCATTTTCGCGTTCATCTCGCTGCCGGCGACGCCGCTCTCCTGTCTGGCGTTCGGCGCCGCCATGGGCCTGTTGTGGCTGTCGACGGTGCCGCCGACCAACGGCATCATCGCGGTCATGTTCGGCACGCGGTGGCTGGCGACGCTTGCCGGCTTTGCCTTTTTGAGCCACCAGGTCGGCGGCTTCCTCGGTGTCTGGCTAGGCGGCCTCGTGTTCGACCGCACCGGTTCGTACGACCCGGTGTGGTGGCTGGCGATCCTGTTCGGCGTGCTGTCGGCGCTGATCAATATGCCGATTGTGGAGAAGCCGGTGGCGCGTGCCGCCGCGGCGCCGGCCTACTAGTGGATGATCTGGAAAAGTGGAAGTCGGTTTTCCGAAAAAGATCATGCACCACCAAAACGTTAGAGCGTGAAATCGATTGCGCTCCATCGGCTTTGGCTGGAGCATGATCTAGCCAAAGCCGGGAGGCGGTCGTTCACACCGGCCGGCAGGAGCCGAGAAATTGCAGGGTGACCTCGCGCCGGTGCGGGCGGCGGCGATGCTCGGCGACATAGATGCCTTGCCAGGTGCCGAGCGCGAGCGTGCCGCCGGCGACCGGAACGTGCAGCGACACGCCGGCGAGCATGGCCTTGATATGAGCCGGCATGTCGTCCGGTCCCTCGACCTGGTGAATCCAGCCGCCCTCCGCCGGCGCCAGCCGCCTGAGCGCGGTGACGAGATCGCTGCGCACATCCGGGTCGGCGTTCTCCTGAATGACCAGCGAGGCCGAGGTGTGACGCAGGAACAACAAAAGCGCACCGTCGCCGGCCCTCACCTCCTGCAGGAAGCGCCCGGCATCGCGCGTAATCTCGAAAAAGCCTTCGCCCGAGGTTTCGAGCGTGAGCACCGCCGTGGCAATCGTCTCCACCCGCGCCGTATGGATCGACGACAGACCGGAGCGCATGTCGAGCGCCGCGCTCAGCTCTTGTAGTTCAGCACTTGCTTTTGCGCCTGCGCGATCGCTTCGACCAGCCGGCGCCAGATGCGGCCGACGAAAGCCACCATGCGGTCGAGGTCGGCATTGCCGCCGAACTTCAGACGGTCGTCGTTGCGCGCGGTCGGCGGCTCCGGCAGGGCGCCGGACGGCAAACGCAGGCCGTGGGCGAGCAGTTCCTTCTTCAGCGCGGCGTTGTCGCGGCGCAGCCGCGCGATCTCGTCTTCCAATACGGCGCGATCTTCCGGTACCGCTTGACACGCCCAGCCGACGGTGCGCTGGCTGCACACCGAGACTTCGCCGGTTTGGGTATCGAGCCGCAAGAACCCCTCGGTCACTTTGTTGAATATGTAGCGGCCGCCGCCGGTATCAGGCGCCGCATCCTCGGCCATTGCGGGCACCACCAAACAGAGGCCGGCAACGAGAGCGGCAAGGGCCGGTCTGATCATGGTCGTTCTCCTCGCTGGGGCGCCGGATCGGCGGCTTGCTCGGCGCGGCGGCAACGAAGGCCGCATGGCACGCACAGCGTCCTATTGTAACGGCAACGGCTTCGCGCTGCACAACGGTTCAATGGATATGACCAAGAGGCCCATATATGCCTTTGTTTCAATGCGTTAGCATTAATCCGCGTTTCTTGACTTGGCGGAACCCAATCAGTATGGTCCGCGCGGCTTCAGGGGGCAGGCTGGTCGCGATAGCCGCAAAGCCGCGAGTGTCGAAGTCATGAGCGACGGCACGCGCGAGCCCGGCGACAGCGACCAGGCACACGCCGATGAAGCCGCCCTCTCTGCGAGACTCCAGCGTCTCGGCGAAGGTCTAGGTCAGGCGCGCGGGCGCGCGGGGCCGCCTTCCGACGGCCCTGGTAGCGATCGCGCAACGGCTGCTTCGGGCTACGCGAGGGGCTTTCGGCTCTCGAGCGAACTCGTTGGAGTCGTCCTGGTCGGCGCCGGCCTCGGCTGGCTGATCGACCGGTTGCTCGGCATCTCGCCTTGGGGGTTCATTGTTTTTTTGTTGCTCGGCTTCGCGGCAGGCGTGCTCAACGTGATGCGCTCTGCCGGAGTCGGTCCCGGCGCCGGGCCGGATGGCGGCAAGCGCCCGCTCCGGCCGCCTCCCGGGCCGGGCGGCGACGGGGCGGGTGAGAAACGGTGATGCGGCACTGGCGGCGCCTGACGGCGATGAAACGATGACGGTCGATCCCATCCACCAATTCACGATCCATGACCTGCTGCCGATCGCGACGTTCGGCAGCCATCACATTGCGCTGACCAATTCCGCGCTGTTCATGTTCCTGATCGTCATTCTGGTGTCGGCTCTGTTGATCGGCGCCACGCTGCCGCGCGCGATGGTGCCCGGGCGGCTGCAATCGGTCGCCGAAATGACCTACGAATTCGTCGCCCATACGGTGCGCAGTTCGGCCGGCACCGAGGGCATGAAGTTCTTTCCCTTCGTGTTCACGCTGTTCATGTTCGTCCTGTTCGCCAACATGATCGGCCTCATTCCGTATTCCTTCACCGTCACCAGCCAATTGATCGTCACCGCGACGCTGGCGCTCCTGGTATTCTTCACCGTCGTCATCTACGGCTTCTGGAAAAACGGGCTGGGTTTTCTCAAGCTGTTCGTGCCCAAGGGCGTGCCGATCTACATCCTGCCGGCGATCGTGGTCATCGAGGTGCTGTCGTTCATGTCGCGCCCGATCTCGCACAGCGTGCGGTTGTTCGCCAACATGCTGGCCGGCCATATCACGCTGCAGGTCTTTGCCGGATTCATCATCATGCTGGCCGGCTTCGGCGTGGTCGGCTGGTTCGGCGCGGCTATACCGCTGCTGTTGGTGATCATGCTCACCGCGCTCGAGTTTCTGGTCGCCTTCCTGCAGGCATACGTGTTCGCCATTCTCACCTGCATCTATCTCAACGATGCGATACACCCGGGCCATTGACGGCACGATTGTTCAACCTCAGCTAACTCTGGATAAAGGAGCTTTCTCATGGATCCGACGGCCGCAAAATACATTGGTGCCGGCATTGCCTGCATCGGCATGGGCGGCGCCGGCGTCGGCGTCGGCATCATCTTCGGCAATTATCTGGCGGCGGCGCTGCGCAATCCGTCGGCTGCGCAGGGCCAGTTTGGCAACCTGATCTTCGGCTTTGCCATTACCGAAGCGCTCGGCATCTTCTCGCTGCTGATCGCGCTCCTCCTGCTGTTCGGGCTCTGACGTTCGGATGGCCGAGCCGACCGCCCACACCGAGGCGCCCGAAGGGCACGGCGGCTTCCCGCCGTTCCAGTCGCAGCATTTCCCTTCGCAGCTCGTTTGGCTGACGCTGACCTTCATCCTGCTGTACGTGCTGATGGCGCGGATCGCCTTGCCGCGCATCGGCTCGATCTTCGCCGAGCGCAGCAAGCGCATCAGCGACGATCTGGCGGCGGCGCAGCGTTTCAAGGAGCGGTCCGAGGCCGCCAGTGCCGCCTACCAGAAGGCGCTTGCCGACGCGCGGGCGCGGGCGCAGTCGATCGCCGCCGCGACCCGCGAGCGGCAGGCTGCCGAGGCCCAGGCGATCAACAAGCGGCTCGAGGCGCAGCTGCACGACAAGCTTGCCGCAGCCGAACAATCGATTGCCGCGACGCGAACCGCCGCCATGGCAAATGTCGGGACGATCGCGACCGAGACCGCAGCAGCCATCGTCGAGCGGCTGATCGGCACAGTGCCGAGCCCGCGCGACGTCGCCGCCGCGGTCGGCGAGGCGAGCAAGCGCTGAGGAAGAGCCATGCCGGAAGCCGAAGCCTGGGTCGCCATCGCCTTTGCCCTGTTTGTCGGTCTGCTGATCTATCTCGGCGCCCATCGCCGGGTGATCGATGCCATCGACCGGCGCGGTGCGCGCATCAAGGCCGAACTCGACGAGGCGGTGCGGCTGCGCCAAGAGGCGCAAGCCGTGCTTGCGGAATTCGAACGCAAGGGCCGCGAAGCGGAAAGCGAGGCTGCCGCGATCATCGCCGGCGCCAAGGCCGAAGCCGAGCGTCTCGCCGCTGAGGCGAAGGCGCGGATGGAGGATTTCGTCGTTCGCCGCACCAAGATGGCCGAGGCCAAGATTGCCCACGCCGAGGCGCAGGCGGTGGCCGACGTGCGCGCCGCCGCCGCCGATGTCGCGGTAGCCGCGGCGGAAAAGATTCTCGGCGCTGCGGCCAAGGGCAAGGTGGCCGAGGACTTGCTCGCCAAAGGGATCGAAAGCGTCAAAAAGCAGTTCAATTGACGCACCGAGCGGCCTCGATCGCCCGTCTGGCCGCTGCTGTCGGTTCGCCGTCGCCGGCCACGTGGCAACAAATCACCCGACCTGGCTTGACCCCTGCTTTGGCCCGGCCGCAATTCCTGCGCCGGGATGCAGCCGGAATGCCGGCGAAACGTTGCTGTTAATTTCGGGGGCAACGCGCGGGACCGGTCTTTGCTTCATGCCGCCCGGAGGTATTCTGTTCTTCTGATTCGTGCATGCCAGAGCATGATCCGGAAAAGTGGACACCGGTTTTCCGAAAAGATCGTGCACCGTCAAAATGTCAGAGCGTCATTCGAGTCAATCTGAAGCGATCGCGCTCTAGTACGTGGCCGACGAATTTCGGCCGAAGCGTCGGAGGGGCCCATGGTCATCTTCGATTGCAACGGCGTGCTTGTCGACAGTGAACCGATTGCCAACGCGGTCTTGGCCGAGGCATTTCGGCTGGTCGGGGTGATGGTGACCGCGGATACGCTGGCGCGCCGGTTTCACGGCCGGCGGCCCGCCGACGTTTTTGCCGCCGTCGAAGCCGAAACCAAACGTCCGCTGCCGGCGAATTTCTCGACCACGGTCGCGGCCGCGATGCTGCGGCATCTGCGCGCCGAGCTGCGTCCGGTTCCCCACGCGGTTCATGCGCTGACCTGGATCCGCGGGCCGAAGGCCGTGGCCTCGTCCTCCTCCATCGACCGTATCCGGCTGAGCCTGCAAGTGACCGACCTGTTGCGGTTCTTCGAGCCGCGGCTGTTTTCGGCAAGCTACGTGGCGAGCGGCAAACCGGCGCCGGATCTGTTCCTCCATGCCGCCGACCGGATGGGGGTCGAGCCGGCGGATTGCGTCGTGGTCGAGGATTCGGCGGTCGGGGTCGCCGCCGCCGCCGCGGCCGGGATGCGGCCGATCGGGTTCGTCGGCAGCAGCCGCTCGGAAGGGCGGCTGGCGGGCGATCTCGCCAGCGCTGGCGCGCGTGCGGTTGTCGCCGACTTGCGGGCGCTGAAAGGCGCCATCATCGACGTGCGCGGCTGGTAGCGCGCCAGCGCGGCTCCACCGCAATCGCCGCCAGCCAGGCCGCCGCCGATGAGCGCGGAAAGACGAACTCAGTTGGCGCTTGCCCCCGGTCCCGGCCGGGGCGGCGGTTTCTTACGCTTGTGCCGCGGCGGCTCTTTCGCCAGCTGCTGGTCCTGGGCCTGGGCCGACAGCGGATCGAAACCGACATAAGCGATGTAGTCGTCCAGCGCCGAAACCGGCACCGGCAACGGGAAGGTCAGTCCACTTTCGATGTGGCTGAAAAGCGCGCTCTGCTCGTTGGTGACCACGACCGGAATGCGAATGAACTTGGTCGCGATCGGCCTCATGCCGCCAGGGGTTTCCTGCACGATCGCAATCCGCAACGGCACGTCGACCTGCCCGGGGCCGCCGGTCGGTCCGACCACGAGACGGCCCTGCACGCCGACCCGCATCACCATGTTGCCGTCAACGACCGCGCAGTCGCGCGCCTGGCGCGTGAATTCGCCTTGATAGCGCAGCGTCATCGCCGACTTGTTCTCGGGCGTCCCGATGCTCAGCGTGGACGCGCCCTGGCGCACTTCGACGCGCGGACAATTCACGTCGGGTTGCGCCCCGGCTGCCGTTTGCGGCGCCTTGGCCGACGCGCCGCTAAAAAAATCGCTCAGCGGAACGGCGCCGCCAAAGCCGCGCATATCCTCGGTGCGCTCGGGCGTGCTGGAACAAGCGGCGGCGAGCAGCGCCAAAAGGACCGGCGCCGCCCGTCGAGCGCGGCCCAGCGTCAGCTTCGCCCGTTCGGTCCCCGGCATCCCCCGCAACTCTTCGCCGACCCCCAGGGTTTTGTTATATCAGGCGAACCATGGCCATCCCAAGGCGATGCGGGCGGCTCCGCCGAGGCCGGCAAAGCTAAGGCGCGGAAGGGTTAAGGCCGATAAAATCGGGCCCGCGCCGCCGCCTTCGGCGCTAAGGCTTGGCGTCCTTCAACCGGCCGTAGAGCAGATGATCCTGCCAGGCGCCGTTGATGCAGAGGTATTCCCGCGCGTAGCCTTCCCGCACGAAGCCGGTATTTTCCAGAAGCCGGATCGAGCCGGCATTGGTCGGGATGCAGGCGGCTTCGAGGCGATGCAGCCGCAACGTGACGAAGGCGAAGGGAATGACGGCGCGCACCGCCGCGGTCATGTAGCCGTGGCGCGCGAACGGCTGGCCCATCCAGTAGCCGATGCTGCCGGCTTGGGCGACGCCGCGGCGGATATTGGCAAGCGTCAAGCCGCCGACCAGCGTGTTGTCCGAGCTGCGAATGATGAGAAAGGCGTAGCCCTGGTCGGTGCGCAGATCCTCGGCGTAGCGGCGGAGGCGGCGGCGGAAGGCGCTGCGGCTCAGATCGTCAGCCGGCCAGGTCGGCTCCCACGGCGTGAGAAAATCGCGGCTCGCTTCACGCAGCGCCGCCCACTCGCCATAGTCCGTAATCTGCGGCGTGCGCAGCATGACGCCCTCGCCGACGATCGACGGCAACGGGTCGGCGAAGTTGATGGTGCGAAAGAACGCCATCGCGGCTGCTCAGCGGCGCAACTCCACTCCGCTCATGCGGCGCGGCGCGTCAGAGTTTCGGCAATGGCGGCGGCGCTTTCAAGCCCGGAGCCCAGCCCGAGCATGGCGGTCGCCAGCCGCCCGCTGGCGATCAGCGCGCGCCCGGCGGCGCGCGTGCTCTCCACCGTTACCGCCTCGACCTTGGCCACCAGTTCGTCGAGCGGTATCGGCCGGTCCCAGATCATGAGCTGACGCACCAATTGGCCGATCCGGTCGCCGGAACTCTCCAGCGCCATCAACAGTCCGACCTTCATCTGGGCCTTGGCGCGCGCCAGTTCCGGCTCGGACACGGTCTCGGCGGTGTTGGCGATCTCGTCGACGATCAAGCGCATCAGCTCCGCGGTGTCGGCCGCATCGGTGCCGGCATAGAGGCCGAACATGCCGACGTCGGAATAGGACGCGTGGAACGAATGGATCGAGTAGCACAGGCCGCGCTTTTCGCGCGCCTCCTGGAACAAGCGGGACGACATGCCGCCGCCGAGGATGTTGGTGAAGGCCTGCAGGCTGTAGAGCGACGGATCGGTCGCCGACACGCCAGCGAGCGCGAGCGCGATGTGCACCTGTTCGAGCTCGCGCTCCTCGACGTAAGTGCCGCCGCCGAACCGCGCCGGTTCGGGCGTCGGAGCTGCGGCGCCGTTGAACGCGGCAAAGCGCTTCTCGGTCTCGGCGACGACCACCTGATGCTCGACGGCGCCGGCCGCGCCGACCACGATATTCGGCGCGCGATAGTTCCGCCCCAGGTACTCGCGCAGCTTGGCGCTGTCGAAGGAACGCACGGTCTTTGCGGTGCCGAGGATCGAGCGGCCGAGCGGCTGATCGGGAAACGCAACCGCCTGCAGGTGTTCGAAGACCAGGTCGTCGGGCGTGTCGGCCACCGCGCCGATCTCCTGGATGATGACGTTCTGCTCGCGAACAAGCTCCTCGCGATCGAAGGTCGGCTCGGACAGAATGTCGGCGAGCACGTCGAGCGCGAGCGGCACGTCGGCCTTGAGCACGCGCGCGTAATAGGCCGTGGTCTCGGCGCCGGTCGCGGCATTGAGATCGCCGCCGACGGCCTCGATCTCCTCGGCGATCTGGCGGGCGGTGCGCCGCCGAGTGCCCTTGAACGCCATATGTTCGAGCAGGTGCGAGATGCCGTGCTCGTTGGGCCGCTCGTCGCGGCTTCCGGAATTGACCCAGACGCCGAGCGAGGCGGTCTCGAGATGCGGCATGGTGTCGGTCACGACGCGGATGCCGGATTTCAGGGTCGTCACCGCCACGCTCATGCAGCCGCTCCTTCCTGCGCGGCGCGGCTCGTCTTCAGGACGAAACGCTCGACCGCCGACTGATCCGCCGGCAGCGCGGTGGCACGCTCCGGCCGCCGGTGAAGATCGGAAAGCCATTCCGGCAATGGCGGGCGCACGCCGCAGGCTGCGGCAACGGCATCGGGGAACTTGGCCGGATGCGCCGTCGACAGCACCACCATGGGCACGGCCGGATCGCGTGGTTCCTTTTCGGCCACCGCGATGCCGACCGCGGTATGCGGATCGACAAAGTCGCCGGTCTCGCGGCGGACCGCCCTCATGGTGGCGGCCACTTCGTCTTCATCGGCGCGGGCGGCGGAAAACAGCGTGCGGATTTGCGCCAGCGCCGCCGCCGACAGCGTGAAGCGCCGCGATTGCGCGAGCGACGCCATCAGCGCCCGCACCGCGCCGCCGTCGCGGTTATAGGCGTCGAACAAGAGCCGCTCGAAATTCGAGGCCACCTGGATGTCCATCGACGGCGAAGTCGTCGGCACCACGTCGCGCAACTCGTACGTCCCGGTTGCAAGGGTGCGGGTGAGGATGTCGTTGACGTTGGTGGCGATGACCAGCCGGTCCACCGGCAAGCCCAGCCGGTGCGCCACATAGCCGGCATAGATGTCGCCGAAATTTCCGGTCGGAACGGTGAAGGCGACCTTGCGGTGCGGCGCACCGAGCGACACCGCGGCGGTCACGTAGTAGACGGCCTGCGCCACGATCCGCGCCCAGTTGATCGAATTGGCGCCGGAGAGCCGCACCCGGTCGCGGAACGCTGCGTGATTGAACATGCCTTTGACGATCGCCTGGCAGTCGTCGAAGGTGCCGTCGATAGCGAGCGTGTGGACGTTGGCGGCCGCGGCCGTGGTCATCATGCGCCGCTGCACCTCGGAAATGCGGCCGCGCGGGAACAGGACGATGAGATCGACCTGGCTGCGCTCGCGGAACGCTTCGACGGCGGCGCCGCCGGTATCGCCCGAGGTTGCGACCACGATGGTGCGGCGCTCGCCGCGCACGGCGAGCGCATGGTCCATCAGCCGCGCCAGAAGCTGCATCGCCACGTCCTTGAAGGCGAGGGTGGGGCCGTGGAACAGTTCGAGCGCAAAGGTATTGACGTCGAGCTGGGTGAGCGGGGCGACGGCCGGGTGGCGGAACGTGCCGTAGGCCTCGCGCGCCATGCGCGACAGATCGGCCTCGCCGATCGATCCAGCCGTGAACAGCTTGATGACGTCGACCGCAACCTCGGCATAGGGGCGGCCGGCCAAGCCGGCGATGGCCGGCGAGGTGAACCGCGGCCAAGCCTCGGGCACGTAGAGACCGCCGTCGCGGGCAAGCCCGGCCAGCATCGCTTCGGCAAACCCGAGCGCGGGCGCTTCGCCTCTGGTCGAAATAAGACGCAACGACACGATTCCCTTACGCCGGAAATCGGCCCGGCGAAGTTAAGTAATTGATTTTCCATGATGTTCGTTGCGGGCGGCGATCGGCCGCCCGTCCCGGACCTCACGTCACAATTATAGAAGAGCGAGGCGTTTCACAAGGAAGGGGAAGCGTTGGATTTGAATGACTCGGCACCGTCGCGCCGGCCGGATTTGAACGCCCAGACGCTGAAAACGACGAGGAGAACCAGCGCCAGCCCGTACCAGGTGATGGCGTATTGCAGGTGCTCGTCGCGCAGCCGCGCCACGAGCCTACCCGGTTGCGGCAGGCCGCCCGGCGGCACCGGCGCTTCCTGCTCGACGTAGAATGGCGCAACGGACCCCCAGCCTTCGGCGGCGGCGATCGCCGCCACATCGCGGGCGAACCAGATGCGGTCCTTGCGATCGGCGTTCGGCGTGAACCAATGCGAGGCTTCCGGCCAGCGCAGCGCGCCGGTGATCGCGATCGGGCCGGACGGCGCGGGGCGTGCCAGCATGTTGGCGTCGGGGAGCGGGACGAAGCCGCGATCGACGACCACGATGCTGCCGTCGGCCAGACGCGCCGGCGCGAACACCCAGTAGCCCGCTCCGGACGTATCGGGGCGCAAAGCCGATGCGCCGGAGAACACGAAAGCCTGCTTGCCCGGTTCAAAATGCGCGTCGAAGACCACGTGGCGGAATTCGTGTCCTGCCTGATCGAGGGCCGGCCAATTCGCCTGCTGCGGCAATGGCGCCGGCGGCGCCGCGAGCCGCTCCGTCAACGTCGCGATCAGTCCTTCCTTCCAGGCCTTGCGCTCGATCTGCCAGGTGCCGAGCGCGACCAGCGCGGCAAAGGCCAAGAGCGCTGGGATGGCGAGGCTGCGCCACGGGCGCTGCGCCCTGGCCGCCGCACTCACGGCTCGCCTGGGCCGAAGCGGCTTTCCGCGGCCTTGTGGTGATATTGCAGCGCGATCATGAGTCCCTTCATTGGCCGCAGCGGTCCGAGCGTGACGATGACGATGAGCGGCAGCCACAGCGCGGCGTGAACCCAGAACGGCGGCTGGTAGACGACTTCGGTCACCAGCGCTGCGGCGACGACGATGAAGCCGGCGAGGAACATGATGAACACCGCCGGCCCGTCGCCGGAATCGGCGAAGCTGTAATCGAGCCCGCAAACGTCGCAGCGCGGCCGCAGCGTGACGAAACCGCTGAACAGCTTGCCCTTGCCGCAGCGCGGGCATGCGCAGGTCAGCCCGGATATGATCGATCCTGACAATGTGTTTATCGGCTTTTCCATGACCCTGATGTCGTCATGCGCGCGTTGCCGCGCAAGCGGGTAAAGCGTCCCTCTCCGCGCGGGTGGGGAGAGGGACATGGCTTCATTCCGCCACGGGGATGCCGCCGCCCCAGACGTAGATGCAGGCGAACAGGAACAGCCACACCACGTCGACGAAATGCCAGTACCAGGCGGCGAACTCGAAGCCGAGGTGCTGCGTCGGCGTGAATTGTCCGGCCAGCGCCCGGGACAGACAGACGATCAGGAAGATCGTGCCGATGATGACATGGGCGCCGTGGAACCCGGTCGCCATGAAGAAGGTGGCGCCGTAGATGTGGCCAGAATAATGGAACGCGGCGTGGCCGTATTCCCAGGCCTGGACGCAGGTGAAGGTGAGTCCGAGCGCGATGGTCAGGACCAGCCCCCAGATCAGGCCTTTGCGGTGGTTTTCAAGGAGCGCATGATGCGCCCAGGTCACCGTGGTGCCGGAGGTGAGCAGGATCAGCGTGTTAAGGAGCGGCAGGTGCCAGGGGTCGAACGTGTGAATGCCCTTCGGCGGCCACACCCCGCCGAGAAAGGCGGTGCGGGCCACGTCCTTGAGCTCCGCCGGAAACAGGGCGGTGTTGAAATAGGCCCAGAACCAGGCGACGAAGAACATCACCTCCGAAGCGATGAACAGGATCATGCCGTAGCGGAGCGAGATCTGCACGACTCGGGTGTGATCGTGCTCGACTTCGGCTTCGTAGATGACGTCGCGCCACCAGCCGATCATGGTGTAGGCGATGCCGATCGCGCCGACGCCCATGATGATGGGGGCGAAGGCGACCACGTGGTGCATCCACATGATCAGCCCGAAAGCGGTGATGAAGGCCGACGTCGCGCCGACCGCCGGCCACGGGCTGGGATTGACCAGGTGGTAGTCGTGGTGCGGTTTGGCGTGTGCAGCATCAGCCATCGTTGTCATCTCCACTTTGGCGCAATTTCTCAGATCGGAATGCGCCCGCTGTATTGGCTTTCGTCAGATTCTTCCGGCTCCCGCCGGCGCCGCCGCGGCCTGGTCCGGCACCCGCGCCGGATAGAACGTGTAGGACAGCGTGATGAGACGGACGCCGTCCTGCTCGGCGTCCTCGGCTAGCTTCGGATCGACATAGAAGACCACCGCCATGTCGCGCTTCTCGCCCGGCTGCATGGTTTGCTCGGTGAAGCAGAAGCAGTTGATCTTGGTGAAATAGATGCCGGCGGTGGGCGGACTGACATTGTAGCCGGCTTGGCCGGCCGTCACCCGCGCCGCCTGATTGGTGACGGCATAGTAGACGGTGACGACCTCGCCGAGCCTGACGTCAATGGTGCGGCGTTCCGGTTCGAACCGCCACGGCAGGCCGGCGGCGACGTTGGAATCGAAGCGCACCGTGATGGTGCGGCTGGAAACCTGCGCTGGCGCGGACTGCGCCACCTGAGGGGTGCCGCCGTAGCCGGTGGTGCGGCAGAACCAGGAATAGAACGGCACCGCGGCGAACGACAGGGCGATCATGCCGGCGACCAAACCGCCGCAGCAAAATGCAATCACAGCGTCGCGGCGGAGCGCCGGGCCACGATCGGTTCGCTGCGTGCTCATGGGCGGTTACGGCTCCTTAGAGCGGGCGCACCAGGACGCCCGGTCCTTTCACCAGCGTCACGATGTAGAACAGCAGCACCAGCAGGCCGAGCGACACCGCAATGGCGATGGAGCGGGCGCGGCGCGCGCGCAGTTGCTGCTCGGTGAGCTTGATGCCGCCCTGCGGTTGCTGCTCGGTCATGGCCGCGCTCATCGTCATGCGAAAATATGACCGACCAGTCGGAGCGCTATGCGGTCGACCAGCAGCACGGCAAACAGCAGGAACAGATAAAGGATCGAAAAGGCGAACATCTGCTTGCTGGCGACGTGACCGTCCCGTTCGGCGCGCAGCCGCAGCCCGAGCACGATGATGGCGGCCCCGGTCGCCAGCGCGACGACGCCGTAAAGCCATCCGGCGTAACCGAGCAGCCACGGCGCGACGCCAAGCGGCGCCAAGACGAGCGTGTAGAGAAAGATCTGGCGTCGCGTCTGTGCCTGGCCCGCGACCACCGGCAACATCGGCACGCCGGCGCGCGCGTAGTCGTTGGCGCGGTACAGCGACAGCGCCCAGAAATGCGGCGGCGTCCAGAAGAAGATGATGAGGAAGAGAATGAGCGGCTCGACGGCGATGCTGCCGGTCGCCGCCGCCCAGCCGATCATCGGCGGCAACGCGCCGGCCGCGCCGCCGATCACGATGTTCTGCGGCGTCGAGCGCTTGAGCCACATGGTGTAGACGAAGACGTAGAACGCGATCGACAAGGCGAGCAGCGCCGCCGCCACCACATTGACCAGAAGGCCGAGCACGACCACCGAGCCGACCGCCAGCGTCGCGCCGAAGGCCAGGGCCTCGCCGGGCTGAAGCCGGCCGGCCGGCACCGGCCGCGCGGCGGTCCGCGTCATCCGTGCGTCGATGTCGGCGTCGTACCACATGTTGAGCGCGCCGGCTGCGCCGGCGCCGACCGCGATGCAGATCAGCGCGGTCGCGGCGATCACCGGGTGCGGATGCGTCGGCGCGACCGCCAGGCCGACAAACGCCGTGAATACCGCAAGCGACATCACCCGCGGCTTCATCAGCTCCAGATAATCGCCGACGCCCGCGATGCTGGGTTCGGCTTGCGAGGCGGTGAGACTCATCGGATCAGCGGCAGGGTGTCATATTGGTGGAAGGGCGGCGGCGACGGCAGCGTCCATTCCAGCGTGGTGGCGCCGGCGCCCCACGGATTGGCGGCAGCGCGCTCCTTGCGCAGGAAGGCGTGCGCCACGCCGACGAGGAACACCAGCGTGCCAATGCCGGAAATGTACGAGCCGATCGAGGAAATGAAGTTCCAGTCGGCGAACGCGTCGGGATAGTCGGCGATGCGCCGCGGCATGCCGGCGAGCCCGAGGAAGTGCTGCGGGAAGAACGCCAGGTTGACGCCGATGAAGGTCAGCCAGAAGTGCAGCTTGCCGATGAACTCGCTGTACATGTAGCCGGTCATCTTCGGGAACCAGTAGTACCAGCCACCGAAGATGGCGAACACGGCGCCGAGCGACAGCACGTAGTGGAAGTGGGCGACGACGTAATAGGTGTCCTGCAGCACGCGATCGACGCCGGCATTGGCCAGCACCACGCCGGTCACGCCCCCGATGGTGAAGAGGAAGATGAAGCCGATCGCCCACAGCATCGGCGTCTTGAACTCGATCGAGCCGCCCCACATGGTGGCGATCCAGGAGAAGATCTTCACGCCGGTCGGCACCGCGATCACCATGGTGGCGGCGATGAAGTAGGCCTGCACGCTCGCCGACATGCCGACCGTGTACATGTGGTGGGCCCAGACGACGAAGCCGATGCCGCCGATCGCCACCATAGCGTAGGCCATGCCGAGATAGCCGAACACCGGCTTGCGCGAGAAGGTCGACACGATCTGGCTGACCATGCCGAAGCCCGGCAGGATCAGGATGTAGACTTCCGGATGGCCGAAGAACCAGAACAGATGCTGGAACAGCAGCGGATCGCCGCCGCCATGCGGATCGAAGAAGGTGGTGCCGAAATTGCGGTCGGTCAGCAGCATGGTGATGGCGCCCGCCAGGACCGGCAGCGCCAAGAGAAGCAGGAACATGGTGACCAGTTCCGACCACACGAACAGCGGCATCTTGTGCATGGTCATGCCCGGGGCGCGCATGTTGAAGATGGTGGTGATGAAATTGATGGCGCCGAGGATCGAGGAGGCGCCGGCCAGGTGCAGCGACAGGATGACGAAGTCCATGGCCGGGCCGGGGTGGCCGTAGGTCGACAGCGGGGCATAGATGGTCCAGCCGGTTCCGGCGCCGTTGGCGCCCGGCTCGCCCTCGAAGAACATGGACGCGACCAGGAGCGCAAAAGACGCCGGCAACAGCCAGAACGAAATGTTGTTCATGCGCGGGAAGGCCATGTCCGGCGCGCCGATCATCAGCGGGATCATCCAGTTGCCGAAGCCGCCGATCATCGCCGGCATGACCATGAAGAAGATCATGATCAGGCCGTGGGCGGTGACGATCACGTCGAAGTAGTGCGTCTCGTGGAAGATCTGCAGGCCGGGAAACATCAGCTCGGCGCGGATCAGGATCGAGAAGATGCCGCCGATCACGCCGGCGACCAGCGCGAACACCAGGTACATCGTGCCGATGTCCTTGTGGTTCGTCGAATAGACAAAGCGGCGCCAGCCGTGCGGGATGGCGTGTCCGTTGTCGTCGCCGTGTGCCGCGTGTGCCATCGTGTCCATTGTCAATTCCTGCGCTTGGCTTGGTGTTCTTGTCGGCTCGAAGCTCGTTCAGCGTACCGGTGCGTCGGCCGTCGCATAGGCGGTCGGCGGCGCATGGTCGAGGCCGGCATTCTTCTTCTGCGCCGCGATCCAGGCAGCAAACTCGGCATCGCTCACGACCCTGACCGTGATCGGCATGAACGCATGGTCCTTGCCGCACAGTTCGGAGCATTGGCCGTGGAACATGCCCTCGCTCGTCGCCTTGAACCAGGTGTCGTTGAGACGGCCGGGCACGGCGTCGATCTTGATGCCGAATGACGGCACGGCGAAGGAGTGGATGACGTCGGCGCCGGTCACCAGCACGTGCACGATCTTGTTGACCGGAACCACCATGGGATTGTCGACGGTCAGAAGCCGCGGCTGGCCGGGCTTGAGATCCTTGTCCTCGACGATCAGCGAGTCGAATTCGAAATCGCCGTTATCCGGATAATTGTAGGTCCAGTACCACTGCTTGCCGGTGGCCTTCACCGTCACGTCCGGCTTGGGCTCGTCGAGCTGGATGAAGAGCAGCCGGAAGGAGGGGACGGCGATCGTCACCAGAATGATCACGGGGATGATGGTCCAGGCGACCTCAAGCAGCGAATTGTGCGTGGTGCGCGACGGGGTCGGATTGGTACGCGCATTGAAGCGCACCACGACGATGCCGAGCAGAACGAGCACGAACAGCGCGATGCCGCTGATGATCCAGAGCAGGAAGTCGTGAAACCAGATGACGTCGGCCATCACCGGGGAGGCGGCGTCCTGCAGGCCGAGTTCCCAAGGCGACGGCTGGCCGACGACGGCAAGCGCCGCGCCCGCGCTCGCACAGAGACTAGCGATACCCAGCGCACAGGCGGTCAAGCGTAAGAGCACCGGCATGGGAATTCTTGGCTCCTCGTTCTTTCGGTCGGCACCAACGGGCCTCGCCGCCGCGTTGGTGCCGCTCGTTTGCAGCTGGCGGAGATTGCGTGTCCGCAGCGCGGCGGCGCCGTCCCGACGCTGCCTGCTGCCGACGGGTTGGTGTTACAGGTCCGGTCCTTGACGGCATCGGCGGGGGTCAACCCCTCAAATCACAAATCGCGCCCTACCGCAATGCACTCGTCGACGCTGCCCGTTGATCCGGCATGGGCCCGGCCGATGCCGCTTGCCCCGGGGGGAACCGCGCGTCCTTCGCGCGGCCACAATGCCTTGATTTTGATCGATCTTGACACCGTGGGCTCGCCATGTAGGCAGGCGCGCGGCGGTGGCACTCGCGCGTTGCTGATTCGCGCCGCAGGCCGTTCGGCATTGCGGCGCTCCGCAAACGGCGGCCGGGCGAAGGGGAAGACTGGGATGGCCTGTTGCGATCTGCGGCGGATGCTGCGGCCAATGGCCACGGCGCTCGGCGGTACCGCGGTCGCCGTTGCGGCGCTCTGCGCCTCGCCGGGCGGTGCGATGGCCCAGGGAGCGGTGCGCTCGATCCACGGCGATTGGCAGATCCGCTGCGACACGCCGCCCGGGGCGCACAACGAGCAATGCGCGCTGATGCAGAGCGTCACCGCCGAAGACCGGCCCAATGTCGGACTGACCGTGATCGTGCTCAAGACCTCCGATCAGAAGAGCCGGCTGATGCGCGTGGTGGCGCCGCTCGGCGTGCTGCTGCCGTCGGGGCTCGGCCTGAAGATCGACAACAAGGACGTCGGCCGCGCCGGTTTCGTGCGCTGCCTGCCCAATGGCTGCGTCGCCGAGGTCGTCATGGACGACACATTGATCGAGCAATTGCGCGACGGCCACACCTCGACCTTCATCATTTTCCAGACGCCTGAGGAAGGCATCGGCTTTCCGATGAGCCTGAAAGGCTTCGGCGAGGGCTTCGACAAGCTGCCGTGAAAGCCTGGGCTGATGGCGGCCCGCCGATCACCGCCGCGGCGGCGGAAATCACATGATCGCGCGCCGGCTTTCCCCGGAAAGCGTTTGTCATTATCTTGCCGCGGCGAGATCGACCGCTGAAAGCACCGGCACGGCCATGGACACCAACATGGACACCAAGCAGTATCCCGTCACCCACACCGAGGCGGAATGGCGCAAGCTGCTCACCCCGGAGCAGTTCCGGGTCATGCGCGGCCACGGCACCGAGCCGCCGGGGAGTTGCGCGCTCAATTACGAAAAACGTCCCGGCACGTTCTATTGCGCCGGCTGCGGCCAGGCGCTGTTCGCCGCGAAGCGGAAGTTCGACAGCGGCACCGGATGGCCGAGCTTCAACGATCCGGAAGCCGGCGCCATCGAAACCTCGACCGACCGCAGCTACGGCACGGTGCGCACCGAAGTGCATTGCGGCCGCTGCGGCAGCCATCTCGGCCACGTCTTCGACGACGGTCCGCCGCCGACGCATCTGCGCTACTGCATCAATGGCGTGGCGCTGAATTTCAAGCCGGAATGACACTTCCCGGCAGCGCTTCGCTTGCCGGTTTACTGGCGGCTTCGACGCCGCGTTCACAGGCCGCGGCACGGCGATAGCGGCGTTCGCCCGGACCGGATGACGCCGAGCGCTGCGGCAAACTGGCGGCGGCGCCGAAAATGCGGCCGATTTCGGGCGCCGCGGCATAGTGCGGTCACGAAATTGCAACCGGGGAGCGGCACGATTTAGCCGCGTTCTCGTCCCCTAATGGCGAAGATTGGAGACCGCTCCACCGCCGGATCGGTCAACCGCCTTTGGCAGCCGATGAGCAGCGCACGGGAATCGGCCACGCGCCTGCTGCAATTGATGATGATCGCCTCGGTGGTGATGCCGGCGGCGCTGTACGCCTACGCCTCCTGGGTGAGCTATCGCGACATTCACGCCGTCGCCGACGAGCGCATCGACCGCTCGCTCGACGTCATGCAGGAGCAGGCGCTCAAGGTCTTTCAGACCGTCGATCGCACCTTTGCCGAAGTCAACGAGGTCGCACGCGGCATGTCGGATGAGGACATTCGCGTCGAAGCGCCGCGCCTGCACGAGCGGCTCGCCAGCATCGTCGGCACCATGCCGCAGCTGCGCGCCATCTCGCTGATCGGCGCCGCCGGCGAGGCGCTGGTTTCGAGCGCGCTCAGGCCGGGATTGCCCGGCGAGGATTTCGGCGGGCGCGATTATTTCGAGATCCAGCGGGACAGCGATGCCGGCACCTATGTCAGCGCCATGCGCCCGCCGGCCGCCGCCGGTCCCGGCGGCGAGTTCTTCGTTCTCTCGCATCGCCTGGAATCGCCCGACGGTTCGTTCAACGGCGTCATCGCGGTTGCGGTCCGGACCACCTATTTCCAGGACTTCTACAAGCTGATCGGGCGCACGCCGGGCAGCTTCTACGCGCTGGTGCGCGGCGATGGCGTCTATCTCAGCCGCTATCCGCCGCGTGCCGATCCGACGCCGCGGTTCGCTCCGGACAGCATCCTTCGGAGCGCGCTGTCGCACGGTGTCGACGCCGGCCTCTATGCCGCCAATTCCGACATCGACGGCGTTTCCCGCCGCTTCGGCTTCCGCAAGCTGCCGGGTTTCCCCGTCTATGCCATCGCCGGCGTGAGCAGCGCCGCCCTGCGCGCCGAATGGCTCGGCGCCATGGCGACCCACCTGATGTTCGGCCTGCCGGCTACGCTTGTGGTCGTCGCCGTACTCTGGGTGGCGCTGCGCCGCACCCGGCGGCTCTACGAGGAGGCCGAACGCCGCGAGGTCGCGGAGGACGCGCTGCGCCAGGCGCAGCGGCTCGAAGCGATCGGGCAATTGACCGGCGGCGTCGCCCACGACTTCAACAATCTCTTGATGATCGTGAGCGGCAGTGCTTATCGGCTGCGCCGCGACATGAAGGACGAGAAGCAGCTGCGGCTGCTCGATGCCATCGTCAACGCGACCGAACGCGGCGAGAGTTTGACCCGGCAGCTGCTCTCGTTCTCGCGGCGGCAGACGCTGCAACCGAGCGTCATCGACCTGTCGGAGCGGCTGCCGGAGCTGAAAGACATGCTGAGCCGCTCGCTGCGCGGCGACATCGAAATCCGGGTGATTACGCCGCGGCGTCCGTGCCTGATCAAGGCCGACGCCAGCGAATTGGAGCTGGCGCTGCTCAACCTCGCCTTCAATGCGCGCGATGCCATGCCGCTCGGCGGGACGCTGACCATCACCGCCAAGCCGATCGCGCTGCGCGGCAAGGGCGGCGAAGAGGGTCTGCGCGGCGACTTCGTTGCCATCAGGGTCGCCGATACCGGCGACGGCATCTCGCCGGACGTGCTGCCGCGGGTGTTCGAGCCGTTCTTCACCACCAAGGATGTCGGCAAGGGCACCGGGCTCGGCCTGTCACAGGTCTACGGCTTTGCGGTGCAGTCCGGCGGCGCCGCCACCATCACCAGCGCGGTCAAGCGCGGCACCGCGATCACGCTGTTCCTGCCGCGGAGTTTCGAGACCCCGGCGCAGCCGGCCGCGCCTGCCGCCGGCACCGCGGCGGCGCTGCCGGCGGGCACCGTGCTGGTCGTCGAAGACAACGCGGAAGTGATCGAGGTGGCGCGCGCCTATTTTGCCGACCTTGGCTTTCGCGTCATCGAAGCGGCGAGCGCGCAGGACGGCCTCGAGCGCATCGAGCGCGACGGCGGCGTCGACGTCGTGTTCTCCGACATATTGATGCCCGGCGCCCTGAACGGGCTCGAACTCGCGAAGCTCATTCGCCGCCGCTTTCCGTGCGTCGTGGTGCTGTTGACGACCGGCTACAGTTCGAGTGCCCGGGAGGCGGTGCGGCAAGGCTTCGAAGTGCTGCAGAAGCCGTATGATCTCCCGGCGCTGCGGCGCGCTTTGCAGGCGGCGTTCAAGGCCGATCGCGGCGCCAGCGGCCGTCGGCCGGTCGCGGAGGTCCCGCAGCGCGCGGCGAGCTGACGGTGTGGCGTCGCGGGCGCGACCAAAGCCTCGTCGCTTCCTCACTGACAACGGTCACCGTTTGTGATCGAAGGGTCCGGCCTGCTCGTCGGCGGGCGCCTGCGCAAGAGACGGGTTTGCGCTGCCGCCTGAAAACCGGGGGAGCGCCTTGAGCGATTGATGGGCTATCGCGGAACGCGCCCTTGGGCCCGAGGAAATTCGACGAATCCTTGGTTAAGACGATGGCGGCGTACCGCGCGAATGCTTTTGCCGCCGGAGCGCTACAATTTCTGCCAGAATCGAGATCGCGATCTCTTCAGGTGTGACAGCGCCGAGGTCGAGGCCCGCCGGTGCCTTCAGCTTGGCCAACCGTTCGGGCGAGATGCCGCGGTCCGTCATCGCCGCTTTCAATACTTCAGCCTTGCGGCGGCTACCGACGAAGGCGACGTAATCAACGTCGACAGCGAGTGCTGCCAGCAAGGCGGCTTCGTCGCCGCGCCCCTGCGTAGCGACGACCACATAGCGCTGTCCCGCTTCGTCGACCGGTAACGCGTAGCCCTCGATGCGACGGTCGGCCTCGGCAAATGTCGCCTGCTCGTCCGTGTGCGCGCAGACGGTGACGGCGAAGCCGGTACGCCGCGCCAGGTCGGCAACGGCGACCGCCACCGGGCTCGCGCCACAGACGACGATCTGCGGCTGCGGCAAGACCGGCTCGACGAAGATGTCCATGGTGCCTTGGCTGGGGCACATGTTCGTAGCGAAGCGCACGCCGCCCGCCTCCACGCCGGCTTTCAACCCCTGTTCATCGAGCACAGCGGATGGCTGCACCGAGACTAGCCGCGATTTCCCATCGGCGAGTGCGTCCTTCGCCGCTTTGAGCACCGCTGCACGGGCGCAGCCGCCGCCGATCCAGCCTTCATGGATGGTGCCATCGGGCAGGATCACAGCCTTGGCACCGGCTTTGGCGGCCGTTGCCGCCACCGTGCGCACGACAGTGGCGAGCGCGAAGGGCTGTCCGGTGGATTTGCGGTCGGCAATGACGCCGTGAATGTCGGGAGCGCGGCGCATGGCTCAGATCCTCGCGAGATAGGGCTCGAGAGCCGCCAAGCTTTCGAGATTATGGGCGGGGGCAAACAGGTCGATGTATGGCAGTGCAGCCTGCATGCCGCGCGCCTCAGGCGCGTAGTCGCTCCAGCCGATCAGCGGATTGAGCCAGATGATGCGGCGGCAGCGCTGGCGCAGGCGGCGCATTTCTTCACCGAGCCGCTCCGGATCGCCGGTATCGTAACCGTCGGAGACGATCATGACCGCGGTGCGTGAATTGATGACGCGGCGCGCGTGCCAGCGATTGAAGGTAGCGAGACTCTCACCGATCTTGGTGCCACCGCCGATGCCCTGCGCCATCAGCGACAGCTTGTCGATCGCGCGGCTGACGTCGCCGTCCCGTAGAGAGTCCGACACATGCGCAAGCCGGGTGTGGAACACGAAGGCTTCCGATTCTCGGAAGGCGTCAACCACCCCGTGCAAGAAGCGCACGAAGAAGGCTGTGTAGAGGCTCATCGAGCCGGAGGCGTCGAGCAGGAACACGAGCCGCAGCGGCCTGATTTTGCGGCGACGCCAGGCGAGATCGAGCAACGTGCCGCCACGCGAGATATTGCGATGGATGGTGCGGCGCATGTCGAGACGGCGGCCGCGCCGGCGCACGCGCTCGCGCCGGACCAGTCGCGCGCGCATAACGCGGGCGAGCCGTGCGGCGAGCTCATGCGTCTGCGCGATGTCGGCGGGATCGACGATGTGCCGCAGATCGGCGCTCGCCAGATTTTCGTGGCGCGAGGCGCCCTCGCGCCTGCCCCGCCCGTCGCCGGCGAGGTCGCCCTCCTCGCCGCGGCGTTCGACATGATCGGGCAGGCCGGGCTTGCCACCACGCGGCCCGACATCCTCGAGCGCGCGTGTGGGCGCGCGGTGCGCCAGCGGCGAGCCGGCCAGCGTGCGCGCTTGGCGCAGGCCGCGGTTCAGCCAATAGGCATCGAAGATCTCGTCGAAGCGCTCCCAGTCGGCATGGGTGGCGCAGAACAGCGCGCGCAGCGCCGGCTTGAGCTGCGCCGGGCGCGCGGCCACCGGCGCGCTGAGGATCGTCAGCGCATCGCCGGTCTCGGCCAAGCCGACTTTGAAGCCGTTGTAGCGCAGCGTGCGTGCGAAACCGGCCAGACGGCGCGCTGACGGTTGCGCGAAGTATTCCTTCCCCCCTCGAGGGGGAGGGCTAGGGAGCGGGATCGGCTGACGAGGCGACAAGGTTCACCCCCCTCCCGACGCGCTCCGCGCGTCGACCTCCCGCTCAAGGGGGGAGGTGAAAAGGGGAAATCGTCCCGACGCCTGCATCACGCCACCTTGCCCAGCAGCCGGTCAGTCACCTCGCGCGTCAAGCGGCTGCGATCTTCGCGAGTCTTGAGCAGGCACATCATGGTGTCATAGACAGTCTCGGGTTCCTGCCGCAGGTCGTGCAGGTCAAGGCCGGCGAGCGTCGCCGCCCAGTCAAGCGTCTCGGCGACGCCGGGGACCTTGCGCAAATCCTCCTTGCGCACGCTCGCCACCATCTGCGCGATTTGCAAGGCAAGAGCCGTATCAATCCCCGGCGTACGCGTCAGAATGATGCGGCCCTCGCGGTCAACCTCGGGGAAGTCGACATAATGATAGAGGCAACGCCGGCGCAGCGCGTCGGACAGTTCGCGCGTGCCGTTGGACGTGAGCACCACGCGCGGGATAGCGGTGGCCTTGATGGTACCGAGCTCGGGGATACTGACCTGGAAATCCGACAACAGCTCGAGCAGGAAGGCTTCGAACTCCTCGTCGGCGCGGTCCACCTCGTCGATCAGCAACACTGGCGGCTTCTCGCGGCGGATGGCGGCGAGCAGCGGACGTTCGAGCAAATAGCGCTCGGAGAAGATATGGTCCTCGACGACATCGGCATCCTCGCCTTCGCGCGTCTTGATGGCGAGTAGCTGCCGCTGATAGTTCCATTCGTAAAGCGCGGCATTCTGGTCGAGACCCTCGAAGCATTGCAGGCGGATCAGCTCGGCGCCATGCACCTGAGCCAATGCTTTGGCCACCTCGGTTTTGCCGACCCCTGCCTCACCCTCAAGCAGCAGCGGGCGCTTGAGGAAATCCATCAGCCAGAGCGCGGTCGCGAGATCTCGGTCGGCGATATAGCCGGCGGCGGCGAGACGGTCGCAGATGGTTTCGCGGTCGAGGGTCATGGCGCCAAATGCTCGAGGTCATTCCGGGGCGCGCCGAAGGCGCCAACCCGGAATCCATCCTGATATGGCGATTGGACGACTGCCATGCCACATCGCAGGGATTATGGATCCCCGGTTCCCGCGCCGCGCGCGGGAACCGGGAAAGACAGTTTCTCACCCATGCAGCCCGAGCTTATCGGCCGCCATCCAAGTTCGCCAACTGTCATGCGGCATCTGGATGTGGGTCGAGCCCAAAAAGGCGAAGGCATCGTTCACCGCATTGGCGAAGGTCGGCACGCTGCCGACATTGGGGCTTTCGCCGACGCCCTTGGCGCCGATCGGGTGATGCGGCGAGGGCGTGGTGGTCCAGTCGGTCTCCCATTTCGGCGTTTCCACCGCCGTCGGCAGGAAGTAATCCATGAAGGAGGCGGTGGTGACGTTGCCGTCGCCGTCGTAATGGATCTCCTGGCCCATGGCGATGCCGAAGCCCTCGGTCAGCCCGCCGTGAATCTGGCCCTCGATAATCATCGGGTTGATGCGGGTGCCGCAATCGTCGAGCGCATAGAAGCGCCGCACCTTGCTGACGCCGGTGTCGACGTCGATGTCCATGACGCAGATATAGGCGCCGAACGGGAAGGTAAAGTTGGGCGGATCGTAATAGTCGACCGCCTCCAGGCCCGGCTCCATGCCGGGCGGTACCTCGTGATAGGCCGCCCAGGCAATCTCGGTCATGGTCTTGAAGCGCTCGGGGTTGCCTTTCACCCGGAAGCGGTCGACGTCCCATTCAAGATCGTCGTCGTGCACTTCCAGCATGTAGGCGGCGATCATCTGCGCCTTGGCCTTGATCTTGCGGCAGGCCATGGCGGTGGCAGCCCCCGATACCGGCGTCGAACGCGAGCCGTAGGTGCCGAGCCCGTAGGGCGCCGTGTCGGTGTTGCCTTCCTCCACCATGATGTTGTCGGCGGGCAGGCCGAGCTCGGTCGCGATGATCTGGGCATAGGTCGTCTCGTGCCCTTGCCCTTGCGACTTGGTGCCCAGCCGGCAGATGCCTGAGCCGGTCGGATGGATGCGGATCTCGGCGGAGTCGAACATGGCAATGCCGAGGATGTCGCAATTGCGCGAGGGACCGGCACCGACGATCTCGGTGAAGAAACCGACGCCGATGCCCATCACCTCGCGGGTCTCGCCGCGCTTGAAGGCTTCCCGCCTCTGTTTCTGTTCTTCGCGCAGCTTCTTATAGCCGACCGCCTCCAGCGCCTTTTGCATCGCGGTCTGGTAGTCGCCGGAATCGTAAACCCAGCCAAACACCGAGGTGTAGGGGAATTGCTCGCGCCGGATCAGGTTCTTCGTGCGCAGATCCGCCGCATCCATGTTGAGTTTCTGCGCCAGGATGTCGATGGCGCGCTCAACGCAATAAGCGGCCTCGGTCACGCGGAACGAGCAGCGATAGGCAACGCCGCCCGGCGCCTTGTTGGTGTAGACGCCGTCGACCGAAACATGCGCGGCCGGAATGTCATAGGAGCCGCTGATGATAGAGAACAGGCCGGCCGGCCATTTGGTGGCGTTGGCGCAAGCATCGAACGCCCCATGGTCGGCGATGGTGTAGCAGCGCAGACCGGTGATCTTGCCGTCCTTGGTGGCGGCGAGCTCCATGTCCATGTGGAAGTCGCGCGCAAACGCCGTGGTCGACAGGTTCTCGATGCGGTCCTCGACCCATTTCACCGGCAGGCCGGTGACGATGGAGGCGACGATGGCGCAGATGTAGCCCGGATAGGCGCCGACCTTGTTGCCGAAGCCGCCGCCGATGTCGGGCGCGATGACATGGATCTTGTGCTCGGGGATCTTGGAGATCAGCGAGCCGACCGTGCGAATGACGTGCGGCGCCTGGAAGGTGCCCCACAGCGTCAGTTCGCCCTTGATCTTGTCGAATGAGGCGACGCACTGGCAGGTCTCGAGCGGGCAGGGGTGCACACGCGGATAGACGATCATCTCCCTGATCGTCACGTCGGCCTTCGCAAAGGCCGCATCGGCCGCCGCCTTGTCGCCGGCCTGCCAGTTGAAGATGTGGTTGTAGTGCTTGCGCGGCCCGTGCGCGCCTTCCGTCTTGTCCTTGATGTCCTCGCGGATGACCGGCGCCTTGGGATCCATCGCATGAAGCGGATCGACGTTGCAGGGCAGCGCCTCGTATTCGACCTCGACGGCATCGGCGCCATCGGCGGCCGCGTAGCGGTCGGAGGCAACCACGAAGGCGACCTCCTGGTTCTGGAACAGCACCTTGCCGTCGGCCAGCACCATCTGCACGTCGCCGGCAAGCGTCGGCATCCAGGCAAGGTTGACGCCTTTCAACTCCTCGGCCGTCAGCACCGCCAGGACGCCTGGTACTTTCAGTGCCTTGGAGGTGTCGATCTTCTTGATGCGGGCGTGCGCGTGCGACGAGCGGGTGAAATCGCCATACAACATGCCAGGCAATTTGATGTCATCGACGTAATTGCCCTTGCCTTGGGTGAAGCGGATATCCTCGACGCGCTTGCGGCGGCAGCCCATGCCTTCCAGCTTCTCGGCGCGTTCGGCGGAGGTTGAGGTCTGGTCGTTCATTCTGCGGCCTCCTGCATGGGGGCGCCGAGCTTGGCGGCGGCATATTGAATGGCATTGACGATGTTCTGGTAACCGGTGCACCGGCACAGATTGCCGGAAATGCCGAAGCGGATCTCCTCTTCGGTCGGGCTCGGATTCTCCTGCAACAGCCTGTAGGCGCGCATGATCATGCCGGGCGTGCAGAAGCCGCATTGCAGGCCGTGCATCTCGCGGAAACCTTCCTGCAGGGCATGCAGCGTGCCGTCGGGGTTTGCCATGCCTTCGATGGTGCGGATGTCGGCGCCGTTCGCCTGGACCGCGAACATGGTGCAGGTCTTCACCGACTTGCCGTCGAGATCGACGGTGCAGGCGCCGCAATGGCTGGTGTCGCAGCCGATATGCGGGCCGGTAATATTCAACTGCTCGCGCAGGAAGTGGATGAGCAGCATGCGCGGCTCGACCACCTCCTCCACCGGCTTGCCGTTGACGGTCATTTTGACGTGGGCTTTGGCCATGGTCGGTCTCCCCTCAGGCGCCGGCGTGCTGCTTGGCGCGGGCGAGCGCCCGGGCGAGCATGACGCCCGCCATCTTGGTACGGTATTGCGCCGGCCCGCGGCCGTCGCTCGCAGGCGAGGTGATCGCTTCGGCGGCAGCGACTGCCCGCTTCACTGTGGCGGCGTCGAGGCTCGAGCTGGTGACGATCTTGCCGGCTTCCTCGGCCCACAGCGGCGTTTCCGCCACATTGGTGAGCCCGATCGAGCAGCTCGCGACCTTGCCGCCGCTCATGGTCAGGATCACTGCGGCCGCTGCGGTGGCGTAATCGCCGACCTTGCGCTTGAGCTTCTCATAGGCGTAGCCGTGGCCAGCCGCCGGCACGGGGATGCGCACGGCGGTGACGATCTCACCCGGCTCGAGCGCGGTGAAATACGCGCCATGGTAAAAATCGCGCGCGGCGAGCTTGCGTTCGCCGCCCTTGCCGACCGCGTGATAGGTGGCGCCCAGGCACATCATGACCGCCGGCATGTCATTGCCGGGATCACCGTTGGCGACATTGCCGCCGAGGGTACCGACATAGCGCACCTGCGGATCGGCGATCTGCAGCGCTGCTTCGCGCAGGATCGGCACCTTCTCGGCGAGCGCGTCGGAGCCGATCAGCTCGTGCTGGGTCGTGGTGGCGCCGATGACGATGTCGCCGCCCTCCTCGCGAATGCCTTTAAGGTCGGCGAGACCGCCGAGGTCAACCAAGTGCGACGGGCTGGCGAGCCTGAGCTTCATCATGGGAATGAGGCTATGGCCGCCGGCGATAGCACGCGCGTCCTCCCCGAGCTGCGCGAGCAGCCCTACGGCTTCGGTGACCGATGACGGACGATGATAGTCGAAAGCACCGGGTATCACGGGCGTCCTCCCTGGCCTGAGCGCCGATCCGCGCTTGCCGCGCTTTCGAATGGCGCCACTTGTTGCTTTTGCGTTTTAACAAGATTACCGAGCTATGCAGCGCAACAACAATTCGAGATGCACGGATCGCCGGCTCTTGCACGAATGGCAGGAGGTTTTGCACGAATTGCGTCAACGAGACTGACGTAATTCGCCCCCCGCCATAAGGCGGCAAAAATGCATCAATTATGTTGCACTATCGGAAACCGGCGGTTCGCCCGGTTTTGACGCGCCGTTCTTCGCGCCGATGCGCGACTTTAGCCGGCCGGCGCGACTCCGGCTGACCGGGACGGCATAGGGTTCGTCGGCGGCGAGTTCGACGATCTCGCTGTCGCCCGAGCGTCTGTAACCGATCACCCGTTCGATATTGACGATGTGGCTGCGGTGCACTCGCAGGAAACGGGAGCGTTCGAGCCGCGCTTCGACCTCGCCGATCGCAAGCGGACAGAACAGCTTGGTCGAGCCGTTGAAAAGATAAGTGTAGTGGGCGTTGGCCTGCACGGCGACCACTTGGTCCACGGACACGAATTGGGTGGCGCCGTTGCGCTCGACCGGCAGCTGTTCGGCGGTGCGCGCCGGCGGCGCGCCGGCGCCGCCGAGCGGAGCGTAGATTCCGCGACGCAAGTCGGCATCGCCGCCGGCCCCGGCACTGCTGACCACGACCGAGATCTCCTCGGAGCTGCTCTCGGCGGGCGCGGTGAATTCGGCCTTCAAAGTCTGCGCTCCGACTTGTACGAGATCCGGAACGAGGCGCAGCAGAAACAGGCAGGACATGCCAAATGCCATGACGGCAATCACGATGGCGAGGACATCGGGCGAAAGCGCCGGCGCCTGCTCCGACGCGACCGGCAGCGTTACAAGCATCGAGCCCGCAGCGGCCGTGTAATGCGCGGCTGCCATGGCAAGGCCAAGCGAGCTCGCGGCGATGAGCAGCGGCGGACGGCTAACGCGGCCAAGCGTGAGCCAGAACGCCAAGCTGCCGCCGGCGGCGGCGATGACAAGGCTCGCCGCAGCAAAGGCCGGCGCGCTGATCATGCGAGCGCCGGCGTCCATGGCCGCCATCCCGGTGTAATGCACGATGCCCCACGCGGCCGCCAGCAACCACGACGACAGGACCAAGCGGGCCGCAGAGAACGGTCCCGAGCTGACGGCATAGAGCGCGCCACCGACCGTGAGCACGCAGAGTGCGAACGAGAGAAACGTTGGCAAGACCAAATAGTCGACACGCAATGGCGCGCGGGCGGCCAGCATCCCGACGAAATGCAGGGCCCATATCGCAGCGCCGAGGGAAAAGGCGGCTCCCGCAAGCAGCAAACGCCGACGCGGGTCGAGGCCCACGCCGATCTGCACGGTCAGGTCGAGACCGATATAGGCTCCCTCGATCGCGAGCCCGATCGATAGCAGGACCAACCAAGGCTCGTAGCTCACCTGCATGCTGCAAATCCATTGTCGGCCGGTGACGGAGAGCTGCCAAGAAGGATTCTTTTGCGTGGCAAATTGCGAAAACCGTCGATGAAACGAGATAACTCCGCCGATCATTCGGGCCGCATCTGTCCTAAGCCGAGTTCCCTTTCATTATACGTCAGCTCGCCCCAGGCGGAACCTCAAGATTTAATGTTGCATTTGAAAGCGTTTTCGCCCCAGGCAATCTGAGCTGGGAAGTCATCGGCGATTTCGCCAGGGAACGGGAGTCGGCGATTTTAGCCATGGCAGTACTGTGCAGCTCGTTCATTCGCCGCGATCAGTACAGCAGCGCACGCGTGCCGGAATTAGGATCGAAGGTCGGGTGGAATCGGTGGTAGCCGGACCGCCCTTGCAACCCAAACAATAGTTTTATAGCGTCCAAAACAGCGGGTGTTCGGGAAGAGTTGAGTGTTCGGGCAGAGGTTGAGGGATGTTCGTGTTCCGCACCGCAACCTTGTCCTTTCTCCGCCATCTGTTGACGCCGAAACCTCTTTTCCTTGAACCTACGCACGATCTGATACGGTTGCTCATCGATCGCGGTCGGTTCGACGAGGCCGTTGCCGCGCTGGAGCCCGCGATCGCGCCCGCAGCGGATCGACCGGGGCCGAACCGGGCGGCGGAACTTTCCTACTTCGCATCCGAGCTGACGCAACACGGCGTCAAGGCGGCTGTGCCGCTGCTGCAAAGCCTGGCAGCGCAGGAGCCTGACGACCCCGTGGTGAACTATCGCCTCGGCGAGGCCCTGGTTGCTTTCGGCGACCCGGCCGCCGCAGCCCCGCATTTTCAGCGCGCCGCCGCCGCACAGCCGGCCGACGGCGACAAGTGGCAATGGCTCTACAAGGCCATGGCGCTGAGCCGTGTCGAGCGGCCCGCTGAAGCGGAAGCATCGTTTCGGCAACTATTGATGCTCGAACCGCATTTCCTCGACGCCAGGCACCATCTGATACGGCTGCTCATCGATCGCGGTCGGTTCGATGAGGCCGTTGCCGCGCTGGAGCCCGCGATCGCGGCCGCAGCGGATCGACCGGGGCCGAACCGGGCGGCGGAATTTGCCTACTTCGCATCCGAGCTGACGCAACACGGCGTCAAGGCGGCTGTGCCGCTGCTGCAAAGCCTGGCAGCGCAGGTGCCTGACGACCCCGTGGTGAACTATCGCCTCGGCGAGGCCCTGGTTGCTTTCGGCGACCCGGCCGCCGCGGCCCCGCATTTTCAGCGCGCCGCCGCTGCGCAGCCGGCCGACGGCGACAAGTGGCAATGGCTCTACAAGGCCATGGCGCTGAGCCGTGTCGAGCAGCCCGCTGAAGCGGAAGCATCGTTTCGGCAACTATTGATGCTCGAACCGCATTTCCTTGACGCCAAGCACCATCTGATACGGCTGCTCATCGATCGCGGTCGGTTCGACGAGGCCGTTGCCGCGCTGGAGCCCGCGATCGCGCGCGCAGCGGATCGACCGGGGCCGAACCGGGCGGCGGAATTTGCCTACTTCGCATCCGAGCTGACGCAACACGGCGTCAAGGCGGCTGTGCCGCTGCTGCAAAGTCTGGCAGCGCAGGTGCCTGACGACCCCGTGGTGAACTGTCGCCTCGGCGAGGCCCTGGTTGCTTTCGGCGACCCGGCCGCCGCAGCCCCGCATTTTCAGCGTGCCGCCGCCGCACAGCCGGCCGACGGCGACAAGTGGCAACGGCTCTACACAGCCATCGCGCTGAGCCGTGTCGAGCGGCGCGCTGAAGCGGAAGCATCGTTTCGGCATCTGTTGACGTTCGAACCCAAAAACGTTGACGCTACATACCATCTGGTTCGGCTGCTCATTGATCAAGGCCGTTTCGCGGAAGCCTTCACGACGCTCGATGCCGCAGTCGGCGCATTGAGGGAACGCAGTGCTCCCCTGGCGAACTTGGCCCTGGAGCTTACCGTTCGCGGCGTGAAACGGGCGGACGGGGTCCTGCAATGCATCGTGGAGCTCATTTCCGGCGACCCAAAGGCATTACGTGATCTCGCCCAAGCCGCTTTTTGGTACGGCGCCGGCGACCACGCTCTCGACTACATCTCGCGCCTGCGGGCGATCACCGACTCGGTGGCGCTTCAGATTGATGACGCTCTGATGCTGCCTTACGTGATGTCTAATGGAGACGACATCGATTATTGGGTGGATCGATTCCAAGCTAACGTCGCTGCGCTGACGAGCAGCGGCCTTCGCATTTCCAACCCTCTGGAAACCATCATTAAGCCCCCGCACTTTCAGCTTTTCTGCTACGGCATCAACACCCGCAAACCTTACCGTGACGCCGCAACGGCATGGCAGACGCTGTGTCCCGATCTCCTTTGGACGGCGCCGCATTGCGAGACCTGGGCGAAATCGCCGCCGCGTCCACGTCTGCGCGTAGGCTTCCTGACCCAGCCCACATTTCCGCTGGTTTGGGGGATCGCGAAAGAACTCGACCGCGCGCGCTTTGAAGTGGTTCATCTCCACGAGCAGTCAGATCTGTTAACTCCAACGTCGCCCTGGCAAGGCGCAGCCGATCGACACGTCGTCATTCCCAACCGCGAACTCGAGAAGGCGCGACGCGCGATTGCCGATCAGGCCTTGGACATTCTTATCCACATGCCGTTTACACCGGTTCGCTATTTCTTATCGCATGCCCGGTTAGCCCCGGTTCAGTGCGTGCTGTGTGAGCCCTGCTACACGGACGGTCTGGCGAATCTTGATTATTACATCAGTTGGGCGCCGGCTGAACCCAAAGCGCCTGACCGCTGGTACAATTGCGCCGTCGCGCTCATGAATCGGGCGCCGTATTGGGTAGAGCGCGACTATACGAAGCCCGCGGCATTGCTGCGCGAACACTTTGATCTGCCGCAGAGTAGCCGCTGGTATATCTGTGCGACTACCCCGATCAAGATGCATCCGAAATTTGACGCCGTTCTCGCCAAGATTCTCGTTGAAGATCCAGAAGCGATCCTGGTGTTGCTGCGCGGCAGCTGGCTCCCGGCACGTGTAGTCGAACAACGGATAAGGGCCGCAGTCGGCTGCGCGGCCGACCGCGTGCATGTGCTTCCAAGTCTCGCCATTGAGCACGCCCACGCGCTGCTGGAATTAGCAGACGCCGTGCTCGATGCATGGCCGTTGGGCGGCATGTCCAGCAGCTTCGCTGCGATCCACGCCGGTATTCCCACGGTGACGCTGCCAACCGACGTCCCGTTTGGCCGCTGGTTGGCCTCGATGTACGAAGCGATCGGCGTCATCGATTTGGTGGCGCAGGATGAAGCGGATTTTGTCAGGCTTGCAATTCGGCTCGCCAACGAGCCTCGATGGCGAACCGATATCGCAACACGAATCAAGGAGCGCAATGCCGGTTTCATTGAAGATCGTTTGGCCGTTCGTGAGCTTGAAGCATTTCTGATGGAAGCCGTTTCAAGAGCGCATAACGGTCAACAACCCCGTTCCTGGAAGGAGGGACGTTTCCGTGAAATGGCGTAGCAGTCGGGCAGGAGGCATCATGGTTCCTAAGAGCGGTCGAGAACCGTAGGGGGCCTTGCGACGTGAAATGCCGCGCGCAGGAGGCCGACCGGTTTCGCGTACCGGCATTGGAATTGCCATTTGCAACCGAACGTCCCGCGTATAGTTGGACAGCCCTATTGAAGCGGGGGCTGCGATGAGAGTATTGGTGCTTGGCGTCTCCGGTATGTTAGGCAGTGCCGTGTTCCGGAAGTTGAGCCGCCGCGCAGAGTTGGAGGCGTTCGGGACGGCGCGTTCGAGCCACGTTTTTCGCTTCTTCAGCGGGGATGAGGCGACGCGCATCGAAGCCGGAATCGACGTTGAGAGATTCGACGACCTGATTCGTGTGCTCAACGATTTGCGACCAGCCGCAGTGATCAATTGCGTAGGGGTGGTAAAGCAAGTTGCCGCCGCCGCCGACCCGCTGCGCGCCATACCGCTCAACGCGATCCTGCCCCATCGGCTCGCCGAAGTTTGCGCCCTTTCCGGCGCGCGCCTGATCCATGTCAGTACCGACTGTGTCTTCAGCGGAAGACGAGGCAACTATCGAGAGGACGACGTGCCGGACGCGGAAGATCTATACGGTCGCTCCAAATTATTGGGCGAGGTAACGGATCAGGATAACGCAATCACGGTACGAACATCCATTATCGGGCGGGAGCTGACGACTCATAATGGGCTCATTGAGTGGTTCCTCAACCAGCAAGGACAAATTCGCGGTTTTTCCCAGGCGATCTTTTCCGGCCTTCCGAGCGACGAGCTGGCGAACGTAATTGCCGAATACATTCTGCCACGCCCCGAATTGCACGGCCTTTTTCACGTCGCGGCCGAGCCGGTAGACAAATATGAGCTCCTACAGCTGGTGAAGACCGTGTACGGTAGCACGACCCAGATCGTGAGGGATGCAACCGTCAAAATCGACCGTTCCTTGGATTCGACCAAGTTTCGGCAGGCTACTGGTTACGTGCCGCCGAGCTGGCCCGATCTGATCAAACAGATGCACGCTTTCGGCGCGCTAACTGGCGGACATTAGCACCATGTTCGAGAACAAGGTCATAGTCATCACAGGCGGCACCGGTTCCTTCGGCAACGCCGTCATCCGCCGGTTTCTGAGAACAGATATCGAGGAAATCCGGGTCTTTAGCCGAGACGAAAAAAAACAAGAGGATATGCGGCAAACGTTGCGCGATAAGCGGGTGCGGTTCATCATCGGCGACGTGCGTGAATATACAAGCATCAGCGGCGCACTGCGCGGCGCGCATTTTGTGTTTCATGCCGCCGCGCTCAAACAGGTTCCTTCGTGCGAATTTTATCCGATGGAGGCGGTGCGCACGAATATTCTCGGCACCGACAACGTCGTCCTTGCCGCCGTCAAGAACAATGTCGAACGTCTGGTAGCGCTGAGCACGGACAAGGCGGTATATCCGATCAACGCTATGGGCCTCTCGAAGGCGATGATGGAAAAAATTATAGTAGCTCAGGCTCGCTTGTTGGGAAAGACCGATACAGTTCTTTCTGCAACAAGATACGGCAATGTGATGGGTTCGCGCGGATCGGTTATTCCATTATTGATTCAGCAGCTCCAGGACGGCCGAGATCTGACGGTTACCGATCCAAACATGACCCGATTTCTCATGTCGCTTGAAGACTCGGTGGACTTGGTTCTGTTCGCCTACGAGCAGGCCCAGCAGGGAGATATACTTGTTCAGAAAGCCCCGGCATGCACGATCGGAGTTCTTGCCGAGGCGCTCGCGCGGATCTTCGATAAGGAATGCAGAGTCAAGATCATTGGCACGCGCCATGGAGAAAAACTCTACGAGACCCTCGTTTCGCGTGAGGAGATGGCGCGAGCTGATGAGATCGACCGATTCTTTCGAATACCGGTTGACGATCGGGATTTGAATTATTCCACGTTCCTGACCAAAGGAGAGGTCAACATTTCCAGCTCCGAGGACTTTACCTCGCATAATACCCGCCGAATGAATGTGGAGGAAACCGCGGACCTACTGCTTAGTTTGCGTTGCGTGAGAGAGCATCTCTCTCGGCCTGCGAGCGCTCGTTCCCCGCAGCACGTCTGAAGGGCTTCTGATGCGGAATGTGCTTACGGTCGTGGGAACACGACCAGAGCTCATCAAAATGAGCCTTGTCATTAAGAAGCTTGACGAGATCTTTCGGCATGTCCTCGTCCATACCGGACAGAATTTCGACTACGAAGTGAGTCAGATTTTCTTTGACGATCTCGGTATCAGGAAACCTGATTATTTTCTGGATTCAGCGGGCGGTACTGTTGCTGAGACCATCGGCAGGATCATTGCGAGGGTCGATGAGGTGCTGGCCGCGGAGCAGCCGGATGCTGTGCTGATCTATGGGGACACAAACTCCGGACTCGCGGTCATCCCGGCGAAACGTCGCAAGATTCCGGTCTTTCACATGGAAGCGGGCAACCGGTGCTTCGACCAGCGCGTCCCCGAGGAACTCAATCGGAAGATCATCGACCACCTCAGCGATATCAACATGGTGCTCACGGAGCACGCGCGACGCTACCTCCTCGCCGAGGGTCTCCCGGGAGACCGGATCTTCAAGGTCGGCTCGCATCTCGCGGAGGTCCTGGGCCATTTCCGCGACAAAATCGACAGATCCGACGTTCTTGATCGCCTGGGCTTGTTGCCTGATCGGTTCATTCTCGTCAGCGCCCATCGGGAGGAAAACGTTGATGACCCTCAACGCTTGGGATCATTGTTGGATGCGCTGAACCGTCTCGCTGCGGAATTTCAATTTCCGATAGTCGTATCCACGCACCCGCGAACCCGCCAGCGTCTGTCCGGATGCGACACTGGGATGCTCGCGGCGAACGTCCGCTTTTTACCTCCTTTTGCGTTTACGGATTATATCAAGCTACAGCTCTCCGCCTATTGCGTGCTGTCGGATAGCGGGACGATCACGGAAGAGGCGTCGCTCCTGGACCTGCCGGCGGTAACGATCAGGGATGCCCATGAGCGGCCCGAAGGCATGGACGCCGGAACACTTGTCATGGCCCGGCTTGCCGCGGATGACATTCTAGCTGCAATCCAGGTGGTTCGGCAGGGATACCGGAGGCGCCGTTTCAGCGGTTTGGTACTTGATTACGAGACGGAGGAAGTCTCGACCAAAGTGGTCCGCATCGTCGCGTCCTATATTGATTTCGTGAACCGAGTTGTATGGTCAAAGAGCTGAGCGTTTGCTTCGCGGCGGCTCGGCACTCCGGCGATCCTAAAGCGCAATTGCTTCAGATTGAATCGATTGACGCTCCAACATCTTGTTGGTGCATGATCCTTTCGGAAAACCGGCTTCCACTTTTCCGGATCATGCACTAAACATCGACCTCGCTGCGCGGATTTCTCCGCGCTGCATTACCTGCCGCCGCCAAGACCTTCGCCGCGCCTGATTTTCAATTTGCGGTGGCCTCAATTCGCCGCTTTTGCATTTGGATTTCCCAGTTTAAGGCATGCTCCACGATAACGGCCAAATCGTCGTATCGAGGTTTCCAGCCAAGTTCACGGCGTATAAGATTTGCGTCCGCAAAGATTTCCACCACATCACCGGGTCGCCGGGGTGCAATGCGGCGCACGAAATCACGCCCCGACACTTTTTGCACGGTATCAAGCACCTCCTTTACGGAGTAGCCGTGGCCATATCCACAGTTGGCAACGAGATTCTTTCCTCCATTGCGCAGGTAATTAAGCGCCAGCAAATGAGCATCGACCAAATCGGTGACATGAACATAGTCCCGAATGCATGTCCCGTCGCGAGTCCGATAGTCATTGCCAAAAACCTCGATAGATGGACGAACTCCAAGCGCGACCTGAGCGGCAATCTGGACCAGCAACGACGTTGCCGTGCTCGATTGACCATATCGGGCTTGAGGATCGGCACCGGCAACGTTGAAATATCGCAGAACCGCATATTTGAGGTCTCGTACGGCAGCGACGTCCTGAAGTATTTTTTCCACCATCAGCTTGGACGAACCATAGGCCGAAATCGGCGCGAGAGGGGCTGTCTCTGGAACGGGACTAAAAGGACAATTTCCATAAACCGCCGCCGTCGATGATAGGATGAAATAACGAATGCCAAGATCCTGGACAACGCGAAGTAAAGCGCAGCTCTTGGCGGTGTTCGTCGCGTAATACTCCAGGGGGTCATCGTAGAACTCAGGCATTATTAGCCGCGCGGCGAAGTGCAATACCGCGGACACCTCGTAGTCACGTATGACACGGGTCACGACTTCGGCATCGCCGATGTCCGCCCGGAAAAATGGAACTTCAGTCGGTACGGCCCAAGGTACTCCATTCGACATGTCGTCGATAACGACCACTTGTTCGCCGGCATCGCGCAGAGCCAAAATCGTATGTCCTCCAATATACCCGGCCCCACCGGTGACGAGCACAGTCATCCAAGCCTCCGTTTATTCTGTTTTTTTATGCTCCCTCGGACGAAGGGGCAACGCACACGCCCCGGCCGCGGCAAGAATCGCTCACCGGTCATCCTGCAGCCATGTCCGTTACGGGATGCGGCATCGAGAGCCGATCCTACTCCGTAAGCGACCTTCGTTTGCGCGAGCGCGACAAGAAGTCGGTTTCCTGCTGCCGTGCCATGTTGGCGCGCATATGCTTGAGCAGACGCTTCACCTCGGTCTGCTCGAAATCGGACATGCCTTTGACTGCCATCCGGTTCACATAGCGCATGTCGGGCACGACACGGGAAAACAGCTTGCGGCCCTTTGCCGTCAGGTAGACCAGCGTCTTCCGCGAATCCCGGGCGTGACGGATGCGGTGCGCCAGTCCGGATTGCTCCAGTGCGAGCACCGCCTTGAGCGTGGTCGGCGGCGACAATCGAACGCGCGCACTGAGTTCCCGTATGCCGATCCCGTCCTGCGTCCAAAGCGCGCGCAGGAACGGCCACAAGCCGAAGTTGATCCCGTGCGCCGACACGAGCTTCTGAAAAGTCCGATGGAATGTGCGGATGGTGTCCCAGATCAGATAGCCGATCGTCTCCTCGGGAGCGTAGGCGCCCAGACGAACCTTGCCGGAGCCGACGGCCTGCGGACCTGTCGTCCGCTTCGTTCCGGGTCGCGTGTTTTTAGTCCGGTGCATCCGTTCAACTCCCGATTCGCCAAGCATATCCGCAATCAACGCTCGTATCCCGCAGGCCTTCGCCGCGCACCCGGCGCCGTGCCGTCCCGGGCGGGACCCGCGGCAGAGATTGTTATATAGCTAACAATCATGTTGACAATGAAATCGCGCGGCAGGAAGGTCACGCCAGGCAGCCGACGGTGCTGCCGGCGCTCACGGCCAACGCGGCATTTCCGATAGTGCAGACATGAACGCGATGGGAAAGCATGAGCAGGAGACTTTGGTGGGCGGCAGATTGAGATTCGGCAGCTTTATCGCCCCGGTCATGCCGACCGGCGAAAATCCGACATTGCAAATTCGCCGGGTGCTGGAAACGATCGAGCATCTGGATCGGCTCGGCTTCGATGAAGTTTGGATCGGCGAGCATCACTCCGGCGGCGTCGAAATCATCGCGTCTCCCGAAATCCTGCTGGCGGCCGCGGCCGAGCGCACCCACCGCATCCGGCTCGGGACCGGCGTCATCACCGTTCCCTATCACAATCCGTTTCTCGTCGCCGACCGCGCCGTTCAGCTCGACCATCAATTGATGGGCCGCTTCATGCTCGGCGTCGGCGCCGGGGCACTCGCCTACGATGCCCACATCCTGGGCATCGATCACTCGGCGATCCGCGACCGTCTCGATCGCGCTCTCGGCGTGATCGTTCGGCTCATGCGCGGAGAGACCGTCACGGACAGCACCGACTGGTATCAACTCCGCGACGCCCGCCTGCAGCTCCTGCCCTATTCCACGCCGCTCATGGAACTCGCCGTTCCCGCGGTCAACACCACTGCCGGTCCGCGGATCGCAGGCAAGTATGGCGCAAGCCTGCTGTCGATTGCGGCCACGATCGGCAAAGGCTTCGACGCGCTGCCCGACACCTGGGCGACCTACAGCGCTGCTGCCCGCGATGCCGGAAGGGTGCCCGATCGCGCCAGCTGGCGCATGGTCGGGCCGGTGCATATCGCCGAAACGCGCGAGCAGGCTCGCCTTAACGTCCGTCATGGACTGCAATTCTGGCTCAACTATTTCACCAAAGTCGGCACGCTTCCGCTCGGTCACTCCGGTGACGGCGACATTGAGACGGAAATCGATGCCCTGCTCGAAGGCGGGATTGCCGTGATTGGGACGCCCGACGATCTGATCGCCCAAATCAATCGGCTCAGGCTGAAGGCCGGCGCGTTCGGTTGTTTCCTGGACATGGCGCACTGCTGGGCCGATGTTGAAGCGACCAGGCGAAGCTACGAGCTCATCGCCCGCTACGTCATGCCGCGTTTCCAAAGCCAGATCGATGCCAGAGACCGCGCGCTCGATTGGGCCAAATCGATGCATGCCCCGCTCAGTGAAAAGCGGCGCGAAGCCGCCGCCCTGGAAGCCGCCAGGACATGAACCCACGACCGGCGGATATCGCCCGGCAAACGCAGGGGCCACGCTTTTCGGTCGCCGAACGCGACCGGCGGTGGGTTGCCGTGCGCAAGCTGATGGCCGGACGGCGCCTCGATTGCTTGCTGATCCCGCACAACACCGGCGAATGGGACAATTATCAGTCCGATACGCGGTATCTGACCTGCATCGGCGGCGGCGGCGCAGCAACCGCGCTGGTCTTTCCGATCGAGGGCGAGCCGATCGTGATCGTCCGCGAGGCGCGCCGGGTCGAATGGTGGCGTGAACAGCAGGACTGGATCGCCGACGTGCGCGCGCCGAGCAAGTTCAGCTGGGCCGGCGCGTTCCGTGATGCGCTCGCCGAGCGCGGGCTGACATCCTCGCGAATTGCAATCGTCGGCATCAGGGATGTGCTGCGCGACGCCGAGGGCACCGTGGCCTACGGTGAAATCGAAGCGCTAAAGCAGGCCTTTCCTTCTCTCCTCATCGAATCCGCGATCGATATCCTCAACGCGGTCCGCAAGCGCAAAAGCCCTGAAGAGATCGAGATGATGCGTCGTGCTCAGGTCTGCGCCGACGCGGTCGGCAAGGCCGTCCGCGACACCGCGCGCGCCGGCGTCCGCGAGCATGACGTCTACGCTGCGATGGTGGCCGCTCATATCATGGCCGGCGGCGAGACGCCGACCATGATGCTGTTCAACGCCGATCCGCGCATGTGGCAGACCCATCTGCTGCCACGGTTCCGCTCGATGCAGCCTGACGACGTCGTCGTCGTCGAGGCCGAGGCGAAGTATTTCGGCTACATCGCGCAGGCCGTCGAAACCGTCGCGCTGCGGCCGCTGTCACGGCACGAAAAGCTTCTGCTCGACGTTTCGAAAGACTGTTTCGATGCCGTTATCGCGGCAATAAAGCCCGGCGTGGCCTACGCCGATCTGATTGCCCTGTGGGAAAGGACCGCATCGGGTCCCGATCGCCAGGCCGGGCGGACCATGGGCCACGGGCTCGGCCAGGGGCAGGACCTGCCACTCACGGTTCGGGGCGGCGACGCCGGCGGCGCCGTCGTCGAGGAAGGCGACTGCTTCGTGCTCAAGCCGTGGGTCGAGGATCAGGCGGGCTCGATTTCGGCGCGCGTCGGCGCCAATGTCGTCGTCGGTTCGCGAGGCGCCGTCACCATCGGCCGCAACGCCCCGTCGTATTTTCAGGCGTACGCAAACATGCCCGCCGAGCCGGTGGGGGCCGTGTCGTGAAGTCTCGCGTCATGCTCCAGGTCGGCGACCGCAGGATCGTCGAAGAAGAATGGAATGTTCCTGCGATGCACAGCACGGAGGCGATACTCGAGGTCGAAGCCTGCGGCATGTGCGGCAGCGACGTCGAGCAATTTCGCGGCACGTTCGTCGCCAACAATATCACGCGCTATCCGTTCATTCCCGGCCACGAACCGATCGGCCGCATCGTCGATGTCGGCGCCGATGCGGCCCGGGTGTGGGGGATGAAACAGGGCGATCGGGTGGCGATCGAGCCGAACCTGTCCTGCGGCCGGTGCGATTTGTGCCTGTCCGGTCATTATACGAGTTGCCATTCGCTCATGCCTCCGGGCGCGCCGCCCGCCTACGGCTTCACGCCCACCGACGTCGGCCATGGCTTCTGGGGCGGTTACAGCCAGTACATGCACCTGCATGAGCGCACCCTGCTGCATCGTTTGAGCGACGACATTCCGATCGCGCTGGCGTCGCTGTATCAGCCGCTTGCCGCCGGCATCAGCTGGGCGGTCCAGATTCCGCAGACCAAACTTGGCGACGTTGTTCTGATACTGGGCCATGGCCAGCGCGGGCTCGGCGCCGTCGTCGCCGCCAAGCGCGCCGGCGCGAGCACCGTGATCATCACCGGCACCTCGCGAAGCCGTCACAAACTCGATCTGGCCCGCGCACTGGGCGCCGATTTCTGCATCGCCGCCGACGTCGAAAACGTCGTCGAGCGGGTTCATGCCATTACCGGCGGCCGCGGCGTCGATGTCATACTCGACGTGGTGCCGGTCGCGACGAAACCGATCCTCGATGCGATCGAGGTCGCGCGCACCGGCGCAACCATCATTCTATCGGGCATCAAGGGCAAGCGGGCGCTCGAACTCAACGTCGACCGCGTCCTTTACAAGGAACTGGTGCTGCGCGGCGTTTATTCACAGGGCAACCAGGCCTATCGCGAGGCATTCCGCATCATCGCCGAAAATCCCCCGCAGCTGTCCGCGATGCACACCCACGAATTCAAGCTGGAGAACGCCGAGGACGCGCTGCTGACCCTCGGCAAGGAACGCCAAAGCGGAAAGGAGCCAATCTGCATCACGCTTCACCCATCGGCAGCCACGATGACCGTGTAATGCAGATTGTCACGCTGAAAAACGTTATCAAGAGCTATAACGGCGTGCCAGTCGTTAACGGCCTGTCGCTCGACGTGGCCGCCGGCGAGATCGTCTCGCTGCTCGGCCAGACCGGGGCCGGCAAGAGCACGATACTGAACATGATCATGGGCCAAACCGGCCCCACCGCCGGCGAGGTCCGCGTCCACAATTGCGATCCATGCGGACGCGACGCGACGCTGCGCGGCTTTCTGGCGGTGAGCTTTCAGACCGATCGGCTGCTGCCGTGGCGCACCGCTGCGGAAAACGTGGAGCTCGGCCTCGAATACATGCACGTGCCGAAGGCTGAGCGCCGCGCGAGGGCGCGCGACTGGCTCACCCGCGTCAAGCTGGAGCCCATGCACCATCGGAAATTCCCGCATCAATTGTCGGGCGGCATGCGCCAGCGCGTATCGCTGGCACGAGCCATGTCGATCGACCCGGAACTGGTCCTGCTCGACGAAAGCTTCAGCCAGCTCGATCACAACACGTCCAGGACATTGCGCGAGGATTTCGTCTCCCTGGTCCGGGAGTTCAAGAAGACTTGCCTCCTGATAACGCATCGTATCGATGACGCCGTCGAGATGGCCGACCGCATCATCGTGCTGGAGGCGCCGGCCAGGATTAAGCTCGAGCTGCGGATCGAGCGGGACAAAGCCGACCGGCGGGCGCTGGCACACATGCGCGAGCGGATTACGGCCGTGCTTTCGGATTCGGCCGATCCGGGCCCGGACGCCGACTCGCAATCGTAGTCAGTCAACGCGAAACACAGAAAGGGAGGCTGAAATGCAACATTTAATGAAATTGGCACTGGCGTTCGGAACGGCTGCCGCGCTGATCACCGCGAGCGCTCTTGCTCCGGCATTGGCGCAGACCGATCTTCCGATCGCCACGTTCCCGTTTCCGTCGGTGAGCAACATCATCGCCGACATCATTCTTGCGAAGCACTTCGACGAAGCGAACGGTCTCAAGGCCAAGCCGATCGTCTACGGCACCGGCGGCGCGCTGTGGGCGGGCCTCGCCAAGGGCGAGATCCCGGTCCACAACATGAGTCCATTCCAGCTGCAAAAGATGCGCGGCGACGGCGTGCCGATCGTCATGGTCGGGACGCTGTTGCGCATGAATGCCCTTCAGGTTGTAACGAGAAATCCCGCCGTCAAGTCGTTCGCCGACCTGAAGGGGCGGAGCTTCGCCGGCACGGTTGCCTTCGCCGAATTCAGTTATCTCCAGATCTACGCGCACACCATCGGCTTCGATCTTCTGAAGGATGTACAGATAATCGATGCCAACAGCGCGCTGGCGCAAGCGCAGCTCGCCGCCAACAGGGTTGACGCGATCATGACCTGGGAGCCGGCGGCGACCCAGATCCTGAAGAAATACGCGGACGTACGCGTCATCCTGAAAGGCAACGACGCCTGGAAGAAGGTGGCCGGCGATGCTGGCTGGGAGCTCGATCTGGTCGTGCGCACCGACTTTCTGAAAAGCAATCCCGGTGTGCTGCCGCGAATCATCAAGATGTACAAGGACGCCGGCGACTTCATCCGCAGCAATCCGCAGGATGCGGACGCGATCGTGGCGTCGGGCAAATATGCCTCGAAGGGCGTGCCTCCCGGCACCATCAGCGCCGCGGTGGCGGCCGACCGGCTGATCTACGACGTGCGTCCGTCGTGGGACCCGACCGCGAATGCCCAGCTCTGGAAGATGCTGGACGTCGGCCTGAAATACCAATTGATCCCGGCGTTGCCCGACAAGGCGGCAATCCTGAATGCAGCACCATAACCGTTTCCCGCGGCGTCGCCGGGACTCCCGCAGGGGAGGCAGCCATGGTTTGAGCCCGACGTGAAGAGATCTTCGTACTCCAAGACGCACCTCATCTCTGCGGCAGCGGTTTTGACGCTCGTTTTGGCGTGGGGATTGCTCTCTCACGTCGCGCCGGCTTACGCCGTGCCGTACTGGTCGAGGATCATCGTTTCACTCGTCCATATTCCGATCGCCGACGTACTGACGACGTTTTTGCGCATCGTCGTTTCGATGCTGCTAGCTTTCGTCATCGGGCTCGCCTGCTCGCTGCTGCTGTTCGAGCGACCCTACGCCGAGGCGTTCTTCCTGCCGCTGATCAAGCTTCTGATGGCGGTGCCGGCGGTGTGCTGGGTGGTGTTTGCGATCCTGTGGTTCAGAGGGGTCGAGCCCCGAATCTATTTCGTCATGCTTATCACCTGCGTTCCGGTGTTCACCATCGACAGTCTTGACGCGATGAAGAGCGTACCCGCCGACCTGATACAGATGGCACGGTCTTTCCGTCCGACCACGATGCAGGTGCTGCGTACCATCATCATTCCCGGCATAGCTCCCAATCTGCTGACGAGCTGGAAGATCAACCTGACGCTCGCCGTGCGCGTCGTTACGATCGCCGAGCTGGTGGGCGCGGTGAACGGCATCGGTCACGGCTTGGTGCTGGCCCAGGAGATGTTCTCCGTCTCCGACGTGTTCGCCTGGACGGTGGTGCTGGTCGTCATCCTCTACGCGCTTCAGGGGCTGGTCAGTCTGGCGGAGCACTACCTGCTGCGCTGGCGAGCCGTCGAGGTATGACGGCAGTCGAACGACAACGGGGATATACACATGCTTTTCAGTTCCGCGACTCATCGCATCTATTATGACTTGGTCGGTGCACAGACGGGCGACGTGGTCTGTTTCGCGCACGCGCTGCTGGCCGACGGCGGCATGTGGGCCGATCAGGTGCCGCCGCTCGTCCGGGCGGGCTTTTCGGCGTTGCGCATCGACATGCGCGGCCATGGCGGCTCCGACGCACCGGACGGCGGCTGCACGGTTTCGGACCTCGCGCAGGACGTGATCGAGGTGCTCGATCATCTTGCCGTTGCCAGGGTCCATTTCGTCGGGCTCTCGATCGGGGGCGTGATTGGGCAAGCGCTCGCGGTGCGCGCGCCGGAGCGGCTGTGGTCGCTGGTACTGTCCGACACCAACCCGGCTTCGGCGCCGAATGCCAAGGCGATGTGGGCCGAGCGCACCGCGATTGTGCAAAAAGCAAACTCCGCGGCGCCGTTGGCCGCGGGCATGATGCCGCGGCTGCTCAGCGCGCAGTACAAGGAGCGGCGACCGGTACGTTGGGCCGAGATCCTCGCCACCATCGAGGCGACGCGCCCGCAGGGCGTCTACGCCGGCGCGCAGGCTTTGCAGAATTTCGATTTCACCGCCCAATTGCCGGCATTGCAAACGCCGACGCTGATCCTGTGCGGCCAGAACGACCCGGCGACGCCGCCGAGCGAGGCGAAGAAGATCGCCGGACTTATTCCCGGCGCCCGTTATGTTGAGATTCCCGATGCGCTGCATTTTCCCAACATCGAGCAGGCCGAACTATATTCGGACACCCTGGTCGACTGGTGCCGTAAGGTCCGCGGGCGGTGAGTTCCTATTCGCTCGCCGTCGACATCGGCGGCACCTTCACAGACATCGTTTTGCAGGCAGACGACGGCCGGCTGTGGATCGACAAGACCCTGACCACGAGCCGCGACCTGCTCGAAGGCCTGTTCCGCGGTGTTCATCGCGTCCTCGGCAAGGCCAACGTCACGCCCGCGGCTGTCAACGGCCTGGTCGTCCATGCAACGACCACGGTGACCAATGCGCTGATCGAGCGAAAAGGCCCGGTGACCGCGCTCCTCGTCACCGAGGGCTTCAAGGACGTGCTGACGATCCGCGCCGAACACCGTTACGACATATACGATCTGCAGATCGAATTCGCCGAGCCGCTGATCCCCGCCGACCTGACCTTCGGCGTCCGCGAACGGACGCTTGCCGACGGCAAGGTCGTGACCGATGTCCACCCCGCCCAGGTAGCGGAGATTGCAGCGGCGTTGCGTCACCGCGGCGTGGTATCGGTGGCGATTTGTCTCCTCAACGCCTACCGCAATCCCGCCAACGAGCGGCGCGTCGCCGAATTGTTGAGCCGGGAATTGCCCGGCGTCTATGTCTCGTTGTCCTCCAGCGTCGCGCCGCAGATCCGCGAATATCCGCGAGCGTCGACGACTGCCATCAATGCGTTTACCGCTCCGATCGCGCAACCTTATCTGCGCGCGCTGGCTGCACGCCTGGACACCGAAGGATTCCGCAACAAGCCGCTCATCATGCTCAGTTCCGGCGGCATCATCGGCGCCGACGTCGCCGGCCGCAATCCGGTGCGCATGATCGAGAGCGGGCCGGCCGCAGGCGCCTTGGCGGCGACGCATTTTGCCGCCCGGCTCGGTTTGTCGCAGCTCATGTCGTTCGACATGGGCGGCACGACGGCGAAAGCCTGCCTGATTGAGGACGGCAAGCTGCTGGTCAGCGGCCAGCAGGAGGTCGACCGCCGCTACCGCTTCAAGGAAGGCAGCGGCATGCCGGTCACGGTCCCGGCGATCGATCTCATCGAGATCGGCGCCGGCGGCGGCAGCATCGCCAGCGTCGACGCTCTGGGCCTGCTCAAGGTCGGGCCGCGCAGCGCCGGTTCGGAGCCCGGGCCGGTCTGCTACGGCCGCGGCGGACGCGACCCCACCGTCACCGATGCCGATCTCGTGCTCGGCCTCCTGGAAGCGGGAAATTTCCTCGGCGGCGAGATGAAGCTCGACGCCGACACGGCGGAGCGGGCCTATGCCGAACTCGGCGCGCAGATCGGCAAGACCGCCGTCGAAACCGCAGCCGGCGTTTATCGCATCGTCGCCGAGGCGATGGCGGCTGCGGCGCGCACCCATGCCACCGACCGCGGCGTCGATCATCGCGGCATTCCACTGTTGGCCTTCGGCGGTGCCGGTCCGCTGCATGCTTGTCAGGTCGGCGAGCTGTTGCAGAGCCGCGCAGTGATCTTTCCGCCGCGGGCGAGCGTGTTGTCGGCCTTCGGCACAATGGTGTCGCCGCCCCGCCTCGATCTGGTGCGCAGCGCCGTCGGCACGCTGGCGGAGCTCGACTGGGACGAAGTCAAACGCATCTACGATGAGCTGACGGAGGAAGCCGGCACGGCCCTCGCTGCGGCCGGCGTGGCGGCGCAGGACATCCGTTTCAGCTTCGGCGTCGATATGCGCTATGCCGGTCAGCAGGCCGAGATTTCCGTTGCGCTTGCCGACGATCCGCGGCTCCGCCGCGATCCGGCCGTGATCGGAGGCGCCTTTGCCGCAGCCTATCTGAACGCGTACGGGGTTGCGCCGAGCCACGTTCCCGTCGAGGTGGTGAACTGGCGGCTGGTCGCGCTGGGAGCCGCCCTGGCGGCTTCAAACCGGCCGCCCAGAAGCGGCGATCCGGCGGCGCCGCAGGCCCGACGCAGCGTCCGCCTCTGGCCGGGCCAGACGGTGCCGGTGTACGACCGGCGCTCGCTTTCGCTCGCGCAGCGCATCGGCGGACCGGCTCTTCTTGAGGAACGCGAAACCACGATTGTCGTGCCCCCTGGCTGGCAGGCGGTCGTCGATCCCAACGACTGCGTAATCGCGACACGGACTTCGGGCCATGGATAGCATCGAGCTTGAGATCCTCTGGTCCAATCTGCGCAGCATCGTCACCGAGCAGGCGCGGGCGCTGCAGCGCGTCGCCTTCAGTCCGATCGTGCGCGAGGCAGGCGACCTCGCCACGGCCCTGTTCGACGCGCGTGCCCGGGTCGTCGCGCAGACCACGGCGGGTACGCCCGGACACATCAACTCGCTCGCGGCCGCCGGAGCAACCATGGCGGATCGCTATCGCGGCAAGCTCGCGCCGGGGGATGTACTCGTCACCAACGACCCGTGGATCGGCGCCGGGCATTTCTTCGACATTACCGTGCTGGCGCCGGTGTTCATGGACGGACGGCTGATCGGCTATGTCGGCGCCACCGCCCATCACACCGACATTGGCGGCTACGGCCTCGGCGCCGGTGCGCGCGACGTGCACGAGGAAGGACTATGGATCCCGCCGTCGAAGCTCTACGAAGCCGGCGAGCCGAATGCGCTGCTGCACGACATCATCCGGCACAATGTACGCACGCCGGATTATGTATTCGGCGACCTGGCCGCGCAGGTTTCAAGTTGCCGCACCGGCGCCGAGCGCGTTGTCGCACTGTGCCGCGCCCACCACCTGCCGGACATCGAGGCGCTGGCCGACCAGATCATTGCCCGGTCGGAGGCGGCGACGCGGCAGGCGATCCGCAGGCTGTGCTCTGGAACGTCGCACGGCGAAAGCAAATTCGATACGCCGGGCGGCGAGATCGTCACCCTGAAGGCCGCCGTGACCGTCGACGCCGAATCCGGCGACATCGTCGTCGACTTCGCCGGCAGTTCCGGCCCGAGCAAGACCGGCATCAATGTCGTGATGAATTACACCCACGCCTATGCCGCGTTCGCGGTGCGCATCTGCCTCAATCCCGAGGTGCCGAACAATCACGGCAGTCTGGCGCCGATCAGGATTGTGGCGCCCAAAGGCTGCATCGTGAATTGTGATTATCCGGCGCCGGTCAACGCCCGGCACGTCGTCGGCATGTATGTGCCGATGCCGATTCTCAAGGCGCTATATCACGTCATGCCGGACCGCGTGATCGCCGAAGGCTCGGGCTCGGTCTGGACCGTGCAAATTCAAGGCAGCCGCGGCGACGGCGGGTCTTTCACGTCGTCGGTATTCAACTATTCCGGCGGCATGGGCGCGCGGGCGACGAAGCCAGGTTTGAGCGCGACCTGCTTTCCGGCCGGCGTCTCGGCCGTGCCGGTCGAGATCCTGGAAGCGGCCATGCCGATCGTGTTCCACCGTAAGGAGCTGCGCAAAGGATCGGGCGGCGCAGGCGCACAACGCGGCGGCGACGGCCAGATCATTGCGTTCGGCATGCGCACCGATCAGCCCTGGATGCTCAACGCATCGCCGGTCTGCCTGAGCGAAGGTCCCGAGGGTCTTGCCGGCGGCGAACGCGGCCTGCCGGGCCGCTGCCTCGTCAACGGCTCGGCGTTTTCAGAATTCCGCAAGATGACCATGCAGCCGACCGACGTCGTCGTGCTCGAGACGCCGGGCGGCGGCGGTTACGGCAAGGCCGATTGAGGCCGCATCGCCGCCATGACGGCACGCCAACGCGCCGCGACGCGATCCGGCTAGGCCTCCCCGATCTCGCGCAAAATCTCGGCGGTATGTTCGCCGAGCCGCGGCGACGGGCGCTCCGCCGCCATCGGCTCGCCGTCGAGCATGATCGGCGTGCGCACGCCGGGAATCTTTTTATCCTTGGCCGCGGCGCTCGGCCGCTCGATGCGCATGCCGCGATGGATCACCTGCGGGTCGGCGAACACTTGCGCGAGATCGTTGATCGGTCCGGCCGGCACGCCGACCGCTTCGAGCTTTTGGAGGAGCGCAGCGCGCGGCAGCCGCGACGTCAGCGCGCACAGGCGCTCGATCAGTTCGGCGCGGTGCGCAAGCCGCGCCGTGTTGTCGATATAGTTTTCGTCCTTGGCAAGCTCCGGCACGCCGAGCACGCCGCACAGCTTGGCGAACTGGCTGTCGTTGCCGCTGGCGATGATGATATGGCCGTCGGCGACGGGGAAGACCTGGTACGGCGTGATATTGGGATGGGCGTTGCCCATCCGCCGCGGCACCTTGCCGGAGACGAGATAATTGAGCGCCTGGTTGGCGAGGACCCCGACGGTGGAATCGACCAGCGCGGTGTCGACATAGCCGCCGCGGCCGGTTTTTTCCCGCCGCGCCAGCGCGGCGAGGATGCCGACCGTGGAATAGACGCCGGTGAAAATGTCGGACACCGGCACGCCCGCCCGCAACGGCTCGCCGTCCGGGTTGCCGGTCAAATCCATGAAGCCGCCCATGCCCTGCGCCATGAGGTCGTAGCCGGCGCGCGCGGCGTAGGGCCCGTCCTGGCCGAAGCCGGTGACCGAGCAATAGATCAGGCGCGGGTTGGCGGGCGCGAGGCTTTTGTAGTCGAGGCCGAATTTGGCGAGCCCGCCGACCTTGAAGTTCTCGATCAGCACGTCGGAACGCGCGGCGAGCTTGCGCACGATGCGCCGTCCGTCCTCGCTCTCGAAGTCGAGCGCGATGGAACGCTTGCCGCGATTGGTGCCGTGAAAATAGGCGGCGCCGAGATGGCCGCCGTCGGCGGCGGGAACAAAAGGCGGCCCCCACGAGCGGGTGTCGTCGCCGGCGCCCTGGCGCTCGACCTTGATGACGTCGGCGCCGAGATCGGCCAGAATTTGCCCGGCCCAGGGGCCCGCCAGGATGCGGGCAAGCTCCAACACGCGCAGACCAGCCAACGGACCCGGCATTGTCTCAAGCTCCTCGGCGCTTCGCGGCGCCCTCGGCCGCGAGGCGTTACCTGACAAAGCGAAACGGGTTTGTCTACGGCAGTCCGCTGCGCATATGCCCGGCGTGCGGGGCTGGCGAGCCTGCGGCTTGTCATCAAAGCGGGCTATCGTTAGCTCTGTTGCAGCCGAAGCCGATGGGGTGCAGCGGATGGTTGCAGTGAGCACATCGTTCTTCAGCGACATGCTGCAGAGCATCGCCGATCGCAGCCGCGCCCTGATCCAGCGCCGCGAACCGGCGCGCGAGCGCTCCGAGGGGCTCGTCGAACTGTGCGAGGCGCTGCTGTCGGGCCGCGGCGAGGCCTCCGGCGTGGCGCTTGCCAACGAAATCCTCGCCGATTATGCGGCATTGACGACCGGCCCCCGCATCGCCTTCTTCGAAGCGCTGGCGCAGACCTTCGGCCATGACCGCGCCCGCATCGACGCCGCCATCGCCGCCTGGCGGCAGGCGCCGTCGCCGGAGACCGCGGCCGAACTGCATCGCGCCAGCGAGCCGCGCCGGCTCGAACTGTTCCGCCGGCTCAACCTCGCCCCCGGCGGCACCGCCGCCCTGGTGCACATGCGTGAACAGCTCCTCGACGCCATCGGTCACCGCGGCGATCTCGCCGTCGTCGACAACGACTTCATCCATCTGTTCACGTCCTGGTTCAACCGCGGCTTCCTAGTGCTGCGCCGGATCGACTGGTCGACGCCGGCCATGATCCTGGAAAAGATCATCCGCTACGAAGCCGTGCACGCGATCCGGGACTGGGACGATCTGCGGCGGCGCATCGATCTGCCGGACCGCCGCTGCTACGCGTTCTTTCATCCGGCGCTGGTCGACGAGCCGCTGATCTTCGTCGAGGTGGCGCTGACCCGCGACATGTCGGCGGCGATCGCGCCGATTCTGTCGGACAAGCGCGAGGTGATCGACCCGGAACGGGCGACTACGGCGGTGTTCTATTCCATCACCAATTGCCAGCGTGGCCTCGCCGGTGTGACCTTCGGCCATTTTCTTATCAAGCAGGTGGTCGAAGAAGTCCGCCGCGAATTGCCGCGCATTTCGCGGCTCGCGACGCTGTCGCCGGCGCCCAATTTCGCCGAATGGCTTGGGCGCGAGCGGGCCAAAGCGGCGTCGCCAGCGCTCGATGCGGACGATCGCGAGGCGCTCTCGGCGCTCGGCCGCAGCGGCTGGTGGCGCGATCCTGACCTGGCAGAGGCCATCCGCGAGCCGTTGTTGCGCGCCGCCGCCTGGTACTATTTACGGGCGCGCGACGGCCGCGGCTTGCCTATCGACGCGGTTGCCCGCTTTCATCTCGGCAACGGCGCCCGCCTCGAGCGGCTCGACTGGCCGGCCGACACCTCCGAGCGCGCGCTGGCGCAGTCCCACGGTCTGATGGTCAATTATCTCTACGACCTCGACTATATCGAACAGAACCATGAGGCCTACGCGCAGCAGCATGCGGTGGTCGCCGCCGGTGCGGTGACCCGGCTGGTGCGCAGCCCCATGCGCGACGTGGTGCCGGTCTCGGGGTGAGGGATGCCCAACCTGCTCGGCGTTCTGGAGACCTCGCTTTATGTCGAGTCGTTCGACCGGGCGTGCCCGTTCTACGAGCAGCTTCTCGGGCTCAACAGCATCTACCGCGATCAGCGGCTGTGCGCCTACGATGTCGGCGGCCGCGGCGTGCTGCTGCTGTTCCTGCGCGGCCGTTCGTTCGAGACGGTGCATCTGCCGGGCGGCACGATTCCGCCGCATGACGGTCACGGGCCGGTGCACATCGCCTTTTCGGTTGCGGCCGAAGAGCTGGCGGCGTGGGAAAAGCGCCTTGCCGAAGCCGAAGTCATGATCGAAGGCCGCACCAAATGGCCGCGCGGCGGCGACAGCATCTACTTTCGCGATCCCGACGGGCATCTCGTCGAACTGGCGACGCCCGGCCTGTGGCCGGGATATTAGTGGTCCGATTCTAACATTCGCATCCCTGTTCGGTAGGCTGTCATGCGAATGTTGGAATCAAAGGACCACTAGAAAACATAAGTCTTAGTGGAGCTTTGGATTTGACATTCGCTTCGCGAGCTCGCAGCTGATGGGTAGCAAATGTCAAATGCGCTCCACTAGGATTTCCCGTACACCGGCACGATGGCGCCGCGGGTGACGCGATTGTCCGGCGAGGCGAGGAACAGGATGGTCGCGGCGACCTCCTCGACCTTCGGCCACAGGCTGTAATCGGCCTTGGGCATGGCCGCGCGATTGGCCGCCGTGTCCATGATCGAGGGCGCTACGGCGTTGACGAGGATGCCGTCTTTGACGACCTCTTCGGCGAGCGCGGCGGTCAGCGCCGCGACCGCCGCCTTGCTCGCCGCGTATGCGACCATGCCGGCGCCGCTTCGCCATTCCAGGCCGGCGCGGGCCGAGACGTTGACGATGCGCCCGCCGCTGCCCGCCAAGGCGGCGATGGCGGCTCGGCAGCACAGGAGGCAACTCAGGAAGTTCATGTGAATCTGCTGGTGGAGGGTCGCGACGCTGGCGTCGCGGAGCGGCGCCGCCGCAAAGCCGCCGGCCACATGGATCGCGGCCCACAGCGGCGCGGCGCCGCCGTAAAGGCGGGCGACGTTGTTCTCGTCGGCGAGATCGCCGCCAACCGTAAGCCGCACCTTATCGTGATCGCGCAGCCGGAAACGCTGCGCTTCGGCTTCGTCGAAGCAGGGCACGTGACAGACGGCGCCGGCTTCGATCAGCGCCTCGACCAAGACGGTGCCGAGCGCGCCAGCGCCGCCGGTGATGACGACATGACGATCGCGAAAATCCATGCGGGGTGTCCACGTTCACGCGAGCTTATCGCGGCTTTGCCAATCGGCGATGCCGATGCCGCGAGCCTAGCGGAGAAGCCGCCGCGGGACGAGGCGGATTCGCCATTTGCCCGATGTCCCGGGACGCCGCTAAAAGCTGGAGGCGACAGCAAACCAGTGCGGAATCTGAGGCATGGCCGAGTTCGATCTGGCGATCATCGGCGGCGGCATCAACGGCGTCGGCATCGCCCGCGATGCCGCCGGCCGCGGACTGAGGGTCGCCTTGTTCGAGCAGAATGACCTGGCTTCGGGCACCTCGTCGGCATCCTCGAAGCTGATCCATGGCGGCCTGCGCTATCTGGAACACGGCGCGTTCCGCCTGGTGCGGGCGGCGCTCAGCGAGCGCGAGGTGTTGTGGCGCATGGCGCCGCATCTCATTCAGCCGCTGCGTTTCGTGCTGCCGCTCGAAGGCGCAAGCCGCTCGCCCTTCGTGCTGCGGCTCGGTCTGTTCGTCTATGACCTGCTCGGCCGCCGCGCGATCCTGCCGGGAACGCGTCCGCTCGATCTCATCACTGATGAAGCCGGTCATCCGCTCAAGCGCCGCTTTCATCACGCCTACGAATACTCCGACTGCTTTGCCGACGATGCGCGCCTCGTCGTGCTCAATGCCGTCGATGCCGCCGAACGCAGTGCATCGATCCGCACCCGCACGCGCTGCGTGCGCGCCGAGCGCGGCGAGGAATGGCGGCTCATCTTGAATGCGCGCGGCCAGCGCGACGTGGTGACCGCCCGTGCGCTGGTCAACGTGTCCGGCCCGTGGGTGGAAACGGTTGCCGAGACCGTCCTGCAGCAGCGACCGCTGCGTCGCCTTCGCCTCGACAAGGGCAGCCATATCGTGGTGCGGCGGCTCTACGATCACGAGCGCGCCTACATCCTGCAGGCGGTCGACGGCAGAGTCGTGTTCGCGATCCCGTTTGCGCGCGATTTCACGCTGATCGGCACGACCGACGAACCGTTCGTCGGCGACGTTGCGGCGGTCGCGCCCACGGAAGCCGAGATCGAATATCTCTGCGGCGTGATCAACAGCTATTTCCGCGCCGCGATCGCCCCGGCCGACGTGGTGTGGGCCTTTGCCGGCGTGCGCGCGCTGTACGACGATGGTGCGGGCAGGCCCCAGGATGTCGGTCGCGATTATGCGCTGATCCTAGACAAACGCCTCGGCGAGGCGCCGCTGCTCACGGTCTATGGCGGCAAGCTGACGACGTACCGTCGGCTCGCCGAGGATGCGCTCGACCGGCTGTCCCGGTTCTTTCCGCAGTCGCGGCCGTGGACTGCGACGAGTCCGTTGCCGGGCGGCGATTTCCCCTATGACGGCGTGCCGGCGCTGCTGGCGCGCGCGCGACGGCAGTGGCCGTTCCTCGGCGAGGATCAGGCGCGGCGGCTGGTGGCCGCCTACGGAACGCGCATCGACCGGGTGCTCGGCGCAGCGACTGGGCCCGAAGCTCTGGGCACGCCGTTCGGCGCCGGCCTCAGCGCCGCCGAAGTCCGCTACTTGATGCGGACGGAATGGGCCGAGACCGCCGACGATGTGCTCTGGCGCCGATCGAAACTCGGCCTGCGCTTGTCTCAGGGCGAGCGCGCGGCGCTCGAACGCTTCATGGCCCGGCCGGACGGGTGACGCAAAAGCGTGGTCTCAATCATTCAAATTTTAACCGCCGTTTTGAGGGCGGCTTTACGAGGTTGTGCTGAAATCTCCTCGGACAATCGCCGATTTGTGGGGCGGTGGGATCGCGGGTGCGAGATGGGATTGACGGCCAACGAGATCGCAAGGCAGCTTTCGGCGCTGAAGGTGCTTATCGTCGACGATGAGCTCGCCATGCGCAAAGTCACGCGTTCGCTGCTGCAGGCCATCGGCATCAAGCGCATTTTTGAGGCCGGCGACGGCAACAGCGGGCTCGAGGCGATCTGCAGGATCTCGCCCGACGTCGTCATTCTCGACTGGCAAATGCCGAGCCCCAACGGCCCGGAATTCATGCGTACCGTGCGCTCACCGGACAAGTTTCCGCTGTCGGCCGTGCCGATCATCATGCTCACGGCCCACGGCGAGCGCTCGCACGTGGTCGAAGCAGTCAAGCTTGGCGTTAACGAGTTCCTGCTCAAGCCGGTATCGACCAGGGCCCTGCTCGCCAGTTTCGTTTCCATCCTCAGCAAACCGCGCCGGATGGTGAAGAAGGCTGATTATTACGGGCCGGAGCCCCGACGGCTGTCGAGCTACAAGCCGGAAGCCGACTACGAGCCGGGTCATCTCGTTCTGGTCAATTGAGGCGCGGCCGCCGCGGCGCCGCATTAACGGAGCGCTCACCACGTCGGCACGAGGGGCCATTTTCCGCGAGCGGAGCGGCGCGGAATGAAGCGGCTGCCTTTACCAACCCGCAACGCGCCCGTGATCTGATGCAAAGGGCGCCCACGCAATGCCGCGGCCGGTCAAGTCATGTCATCCAAGTTGTCGAAGAAGGATCTTGCCGACATCATCGCCGCGCTCTGCGTGCTGGTGGTCGATGACAACCAGTACATGCGCAAGATGATCCGCAACCTCTTGGTCAATTGCGGGGTCAAGGACATCTATGAGGCGGCGGACGGCATCTCGGCGCTCGATACCATCCGCACCGTCGGCCCCGACATCGTCATCCTCGACTGGGAGATGCCGCTGCTCAGCGGCCCGGAACTGGTGCGCATCGTGCGATCGCCCGGCGTGTTCCCCGTGCCCGACGTGCCGATCATCATGCTCAGCGGCTATGGCGAACGTTGGCGCGTGGTCGAGGCCGTGCGGCTGGGCGTCAACGAATATCTGATCAAGCCGGTTTCGGCCAAGGCGCTCTACGACCGGATGGCGTCGATCATCATGCAGCCGCGTCCGACGGTGCAGCTGGGCGATTATTACGGGCCGGAACCGCGCAAGCACGCCGGCGACGCCGTCGAGGAAGCCGACCTCTTGTCGTCCCTGGCTCAAGCCGTCGCAAACTAACGCCGCCGCAGTCGCGGCGCGATCGAGGCCGAGCACGGCCGATTTGTCGTCGCATCCGCTTTGCGTTAGATAAGCCCGCGAGGTGTCCGGCCCGCCGCGGCGCGAAGTGGGAATGCAAAGCATCGGATCGAAACGAGATTTCGCGCCGTGGACCGATCCGAACCTGCGTCCGCTGCTGCGCATCGACGGCTTGAGCAAAAGCTTCGGCGGCACGGTGGTCGTGGATCATCTGTCCCTCGATATCTATGCGGGCGAATTCTTTGCGCTGCTTGGCCCGTCGGGGTGCGGCAAGACCACGTTGCTGCGCCTGATCGCTGGCTTCGAGCGGCCCGACGCCGGCCGCATCGTGCTCGATGGGATCGAACTTGGTTCGGTGCCGCCGTACCGGCGCCCGGTCAACATGATGTTCCAGAGCTATGCGCTGTTTCCGCACCTCACCGTCGAGGCCAATATCGCCTTTGGTCTCAAGCAGGACGGCCTGCCCAAGCGGGAGATCGCGCACCGCGTCGCCGACATGCTCGCTCTGGTCAAGCTCGAGAATTTCAGCAGACGCAAGCCGCACGAACTGTCCGGCGGCCAGCGCCAGCGCGTGGCGCTGGCCCGTTCGCTGGTCAAGCGTCCGCGAGTGCTCCTGCTCGACGAGCCGCTCGCCGCGCTCGACAAGAAATTGCGCGGCGACACGCAGTTCGAATTGATGGAATTACAGCGGCGTCTGCAGCTCACCTTCATCATCGTCACCCACGATCAGAGCGAAGCGATGACTGTCGCCGACCGCATCGGCGTGATGGAGAGCGGTCACCTCATGCAGGTCGCGCCGCCGGCGGAGATCTACGAGCGGCCGAATTCGCGTTGGGTTGCCGATTTCATCGGCGATGCGAATCTGTTCGAAGGCCGCTTGAGCGGCGACCGCCTCAGCGTCGAGGGAACAGCGGCCGGGCGCCTGGGCGTGGCGGCAGGAGCCGACGCCGAGCCCGGTTCCATCGTCTGGGTCGCCGTGCGCCCGGAGAAGGTCCGCATCAGCCGCACGGCGCCGATGCCGGGTCCCGACAATTGCGTCGCCGGGACCGTCGTCGATGTCGGCTATCTCGGCGGCACCTCGATCTACAAGCTGCGCACCGCCGCCGGCGCCGAGCTGAAGGCGGCCATCGCCAATGTTGGTCGCCCTGCCGAGCGCGCCGCCGCCGTCGGCGAAGAGCTATGGCTGAGCTGGCCGCCGGAGGACGGGATCCTGCTGACACGGTGAGGAGTTTCGCGGTGCCGCGCTGGTTCGCGGCCCCGACCAGGAGAGCGCGATGAGGACGGAGCGGGACGATTCGTTCCGGCGCAAACTGATCGTGCGCATTCCTTACGCGTGGCTGCTGGCGTTTTTTCTCTTGCCGTTCCTGATCGTCCTCAAGATCAGCCTGTCGCAGACGGCGATTGCGCAACCGCCGTATACGCCGGTCTTCGACCGGGCCGGCGGCTGGCACGGGCTCGTCGCATTCTTGTCGTCGCTGTCGCTCGACAATTACGTTTTGCTCGGCTCCGATCCGCTCTACATCCTGTCTTATCTCAAGAGCGTGGAGATCGCCGCGATCTCCACTTTTATCCTTCTTGTCATCGGCTATCCGCTGGCCTACGCGATCGCCCGCACGCCGCGTCGCTGCCAGGCGGCGCTCATCGTGCTGGTTATGCTGCCGTTCTGGACCTCGCTGCTCATCCGCATCTATGCCTGGATGAATATCCTGCAGCGCGACGGGCCGCTCAACGATGTGCTGCTCGCGCTGTCGATCGTCAAGGAACCTCCGGCGTGGCTGTCGACGGACACCGCGATCTATCTCGGCATCGTCTATTCCTATCTGCCGTTCATGGTGCTGCCGCTGTACGCGGTGCTGGAGAAAATCGATCAGTCGCTGCTCGAGGCGGCGGCCGATCTCGGCTGCCGGCGCTGGCAGGCGTTCTGGCTGGTGACCGTGCCGCTGTCGACATCCGGCATCGTTGCCGGCGCGCTGTTGTGCTTCATCCCGATCGTCGGCGAGTTCGTCATTCCCGATCTGCTCGGCGGCTCGCGCTCGCCGATGATCGGTCAGACCATCTGGATGGAGTTCTTCGGCAACAAGGATTGGCCTGCGGCTTCTGCGGTCGCCGTGGTGCTGGTCTGCCTCCTGGTGACGCCGATCGTGATCTACCAGAACCAGGCCCTGCGCACGGTGGAGCGAGCCTGACCATGCGCCGGGTTTCCGCCTTCAACCTTGTCACCATCGTCGTCGGCATCGCCTTCCTGTATCTGCCGATTGCCGTGCTGGTGATCTATTCGTTCAATGCTTCGCGGCTGGTCGCGGTATGGGGCGGATGGTCGACCCGTTGGTATGCCGAACTTATCAACGACGCGCCGCTCGTCGAATCCGCCCTGATCAGCCTGCGGCTGGCGCTGGTTTCGGCGAGCGCTGCGACGACATTGGGAACGCTGGCGGCGCTCGCGCTGGTCCGCTTGCGCCGGTTCCGCGGGCGGCTTCTGTTCTCGGCGATGATCTATGCGCCGCTGGTCATGCCCGAAGTGGTTACCGGCCTGTCGCTGCTGCTCTTGTTCGTGGCTGTTGCCGTCGACCGCGGCTTTTGGACCGTGGCGATTGCTCACACCACAATGGCCATGTGCTTCGTGACCGTCATCGTGCAGTCGCGGCTGGTCGACTTCGACATCAGCCTCGAGGAGGCGGCGATGGATCTGGGCGCGACGCCGCTGCGCACGTTCCTGTCGGTGACTTTGCCGCTGATCCTGCCGGCGATCATCGCCGCCTGGATGCTCGCCTTCGCGCTCTCGCTCGACGATCTGGTCATCGCGAGCTTCACCACCGGGCCCGGGGCGACGACGCTGCCGATCCGCATCTATTCGGAAGTCCGCCTTGGCGTGAAGCCGGAGATGAACGCGGTATGCAGCATCATGGTGGGCGTCGTCGGCATCGCCGTGACTATCGCTTCGCTATTGGCCAAACTCACCGCGGCACGCGGTGCGCCGGCTCGACTTGAAGCCTGACGCGGACCCGAAGCGGTCGCGCCCGCCGCATTCGGCCGGCGCTCGGTTTGCCAGAGCCGAAGCACGGGCGTTGCTGGCAGGAACCCGGATCGTTGCGGCTTAATCCCGGCTTTCGCCCGGCGGATGAAACAGGTAC
>Ga0335085_10000957_pt1 | contig 69203 bp, 69 predicted proteins | sample Lox_Sample_45_FD_206712 | JGI IMG/M metagenome (GOLD analysis project Ga0335085, IMG submission 206712) | Soil microbial communities from Loxahatchee National Wildlife Refuge, Florida, United States - Lox_Sample_4.5 | ecosystem: Environmental > Terrestrial > Soil > Wetlands | place: USA... | reverse complement strand
CCTGACCGAGCCGTGATCCGGCCGGTCACGACGAGGGTTTCCGACCGACGATGAAGCCTGCCGGGATCGGCCCGTGCTTTTCGAGTTCGTGGACCGCGTCGTAGCCGGCGTCTTCCAGCAGCTCTACAGCCCGGGCAACGGCGACGATCGCGCCGCCACTGCGGATCGTTCGTGCGTCCGAGAGGGCTTGCGCCAGCGGGTCCGGCACGTCGTCGAAGCGGCCGAGCACGATCCACCCGCCGGGCTTCAGTGCCTGCATCACTCGGTCGATCGTCGCGACGAGTTGACCGTCGGCGATGAAGAACGTCGGTATCCACGCAAGGTCGAACGCGTCGACGTCGTCGAGTGTCGTCACGTCCTGGTTGCGAATAGTGATGCGGTCGGTCAGGCCTGCTCCCGCGACGTTCGCGCGCGCACGCTCGAGTGCCGGCTCCCACACGTCGACGCCGACGACGGTCGCCCCCGGCCACGCGGTGGTCGCGGCGATTGCCAGCAACCCGACACCGACGCCCACGTCGAGCACCGATGTCACGTTCTCGAACTCTGGCCTGCCCGCAAGGAGCATAGGAATGATCGTCGAGGCCCGACCGATCCCTTCGAGCACGAGCGGGTCGGTGTGCGTCCAGCCCGGAGCGCGCGCCGGCGCGTTCAGGAGCTCCTCCGCCTGCGCGAAGAAGAGCCGGATCATGCCGAGGAGCAGTACCTGCTGCTGCGGCTCCAGCGTGTCGAGGTCGGAGAGCCCGAGCGCGTCCGAGACCGCCTCGAAGGCCGCGACGACGGTCTTGTCGCCCTGCTCTCCCGAGCTCTGCAGGCTGAGCTCGGCACCGATCACGGCGAGCGCTTCGACCGAGGCCGAAAGTCGCTGCACGGTCATCATCGTCTCGTTGAAGGGCATGGGTCGCTCCTTGTCGCTCGAGGAGATCATGCCGGGATCGAGGCGTCGCGTGCATCCGTGGAACCACCGGTCGTAACGAGGTCAGACTGGGGCCGTGCGTGGAGAGGGCAGCGGCGGGATCCGGCGCTCGGCTGTAGTGATCGGGCGAGAGGTGGAGTTGGACCACCTGCTGCGGTGCGCCACCGACGTTCGGGGCGAGGCTTCACGGTGCGTGTTCGTCGTCGGCGAGGGTGGCGTCGGCAAGACCCGTCTCCTTCACGAGGTCGCCGCCGCGAGTCGCCGGATGGGACTGGCGGTCATGGAAGCACGTGCGTCGGCAACGACGCCGGTCGCGTTCAGCCTCGTGGCCGAAGCGCTGCGCTCGTGGCTGCGTGCGCACGACGGCGGTGCGGTCGACCCACCGTTCGACGCCGGCCTCCGCCTTGTGCTTCCGGAGTGGCCCGGTGGCGACGGGAGCGGGCACGCGGCGCTCTCCGACGCGCAGCTGCGCTTGCTCGCGCTCGAAGGGGTCGTACGGGTCACGCGCGACATCGCGGCGGCGAGCGGCGGCGCGGTCGTCGTGTTCGACGACGTGCATACCGCCGACCCCGACAGCATCGAGACCATCCGCTATCTCGCGGCGGCACACGTCGAACACCTCCTGATCGCCGGCGCGTTACGCTCCGACGAGTCGGTCCTGGCCGAGCAGGTCGTGCGAAACCTCGCACGCGACGACGGCGCCGACCTCTTCGAGCTGAAACCACTCGGCCGACGCGAAGTGGGCGAACTGCTCGGCGCCCTGCTCGATTCCGAGGCGCCGACCGACCTCGTGGACGATGTCTTGGCGCGCACCGATGGCGTTCCGTTGTTCGTGGAGGAGGTGCTCGAGTCGCACCTGCGGTCGGGATGTGTTGCCATCGACGCCGACGGCGCTCGCTGGCGTGGCGGCGCGCCCGTCGTGTCGCGGACGATCCGCGACATGGTGGAGGCTCGCCTCGCGCGACTGCCCGCGGGACAACGCGACATCGTCGTCGCCGGAGCAGTCCTGGGTACGTTCGAGCCGACACTCCTCGCGGCGGTGGCGGAGACGCCCGAGTCCGACGTCGGTCGCGCGACCGCGGCCGCGATAGACGCCGGGCTCCTCGAGACCACGGCGGGCACGATCGACTTCCGGCACGCCATCGTCCGGGAGATCGTTCTCGAAGGAATCCTGCCCCACACGCTCGTGGCGTTGCATCGGGGCGCGGCGGCCGCACTCGCGGCGAACGCGGTGATCGACGCGACCACGCTCGAACAATGCGCCGGTCACCTCGCGGCTGCCGCTGAGATCGACGGCGCCGCCTCCCTTCTCACCGACGCGGCGCGACGACGGCTTTCCGAGCACGCGTTGCTCGGCGCCGAAGCCCTCGCTCGCCGCGCGCTCGACCTCGCGCGCGAGCCGGAGACCCGTGCCGCGGCGGCCGACGTGCTGGCACGGATCCTCGAGGTGCAGGGCCGGTGGACCGACGCGCTCGCGCTCGACGCCGAGACCATTGGGCGCCACGGCGCCGACGAGGCACGCCGCCTCCGCATGGCGCGCTGCGCGATCGAGTCGGCTCAACCCGAAGTGGCGCGCGACGCGATCCACAGCGCGATCGCCGCAGGCGACGATTCCCCGTTCGTAGCCGTGATCGCGGGCCGTCTCGCGATGACCGAAGGCGATCCCGGAGCGGCGCTCACCGAGTCGGCTCGAGCGATCCTCGCCGCCGACGCGATCGGCGCGGTCGACGCTCGCTGTGCCGCGCTCGACCTGCGCGCTCGCGCGCTCGACTACCAGGGCCGGCGCGACGAGGCGCGCGCGGTATGGACACAACAGTTGGAAGAAGCGACGGCCGCGGGCCTCACCGACGCGAAGATGCGGGCGGTCGTGCAGTTGAGCAAGCTCGAGGTCTTCGAGGGGACCCCGCCCTACCGTCTGTACGAGGCGCGCGACCTCGCCCGCGACGCCGGTGCACTCGTCGAGCAGGCGTGGGCGGAGGAGAACCTGGCAATCGCGTTGGTCATTCAAGGCGATCCTGCGCCCGGGAATGCAATCCTCGACGATGCGATCGCTCGGTGTCGCGATCTGCGTCTCGACCAGCTTCCGTACCTCCTCGCCGCGCGCGCGGGCGGCGCGAGCTATTCCGGCGACGATGCCGAGTTCGTCGAGGCGCTGCTCACCGAAGCCGAGGCGCTTGCTCCCACCGCCGATCTCACGATCCACACGCTGGGGATACGCAGCGATCTCGCGGCCCGCGAGGGTCGCTACGAAGACGCGCTCCGCTACGCCGACCAGGCCACAGAGCTGCTGAAGACGTCGCCAGGGGGTGCACCGAACGACGTGGCGTGCTGGCGGGTGTTTGCACTCGCGGTGGTGGGGCGCCACGACGACGCCGTCGTCGCGCTGGAGGACGCTCGCTCGGTTCCTGACGACATCGCGCGCTGGCACGGGCGCCCCGTCATCCTCGCCGCGGCCGATGCATTGCTGCGGGGCGACGCGGCCGGCATCGATGCCGCGTTCGCATCGGCGACCGGGAACATGCCCTTCGACCTCGCATGCATGCGCGTGCTCGCGGCCGAAGTGCTCGGTGGCGAAGATGCGACGCGCTGGCTGCGCGAGGCATTCGACATCTACGAAGTGCACGGCGCGAGTCGCGAGGCGGCGCGCGTTCGCAGTCTGCTCCGAGCCGCGGGCGCTCCGGTGCCCCGCCGGCGCCGCAAGACCGATGGCGTGCCCAGCGCACTGGCCGAACGCCGGGTCACGACGCGAGAAGCCGAAGTGCTCCGGCTGCTCGGCGACGGGCTTTCGAACGCGGCGATCGCCGAGCGCCTCTTCCTCTCGGTCAGGACGGTCGAGACCCACGTGTCGTCGCTGCTCTCGAAGCTCCAGCTCGAGAGCCGGGGTCAACTCACGGCCCTGAACGCGACGATCGACTACGCAGTCGCCGGGCCGCCGTCCCAGTAAGACCTCGTCTTAAGACCCGTGGCCTCACGGATGTGACACGGAACCGTCGCGTCAATCATCGACGGGTACGCCAAGACCGCGAGGAACGCAGATGACGAGGACCGAAGCGGCCTCCGCCGATGCCGCCGAAGAGATCGACGCGTTCGCTGCCCGACTGCTCGGGATCTACACGGGCGCGCTCATGAACTACATGATCGACATCGGCCATCGCACCGGGCTGCTAACGGCCGCGGCGAGCGGTCCGGGCACCTGCGCCCAACTGGCCGAGCGGGCCGGTTGCTCGCCGCGCTACGTGCAGGAATGGCTCGGAGCGATGGTCACGGGCGGCGTCATGAACTACGAGCCCGATCGGGACACCTTCTGGCTCCCCCCCGAACGCGCCGCGTGCCTCACCGACGGCACCACCAATCTCGCGCCGATGGCGTTGTTGCACACGCACCTCGCCAAGCACGTACACCAGGTCGCGCGAGCGTTCCGCGAAGGTGGTGGCGTCCCCTACGCCGAATTCCGGCCCGAGATCACCGACCTCATGGACTCGGTGAGCCGCAACATCTACGACGCATTCCTGCTCGACGCGTACCTCCCCCTTGTTCCCGGGCTGCGCGCACAGTTGGAGACGGGAGCGCGTGCGGCCGACATCGCGTGTGGAACCGGTCACGCGCTCGTCCTGCTGGCGGGAACGTTCCCACGTTCCACCTTCGTCGGTATCGACCTCGACGAGGGTGCGATCGCGCGAGCGCGAGCCGAGGCGCGCGGCGCCGGCTGCGCGAACGTTCGTTTCGAGGTGCGCGACGCGGCCCGGTTCGAGACGGAGACCCCGTTCGACGTCGTCTTCGTCTTCGACGCCGTTCACGATCAGGTGGATCCGACCGCCGTGCTCGATCGGATCCACGCGGCGCTGGCGCCCGGCGGATGGTTCTTGATGAAGGAACCGCACGCCGCGGACCGGCTCGCGGACAATCTCGGCGATCCCATGGCTCCGATCCTCTACGCGGTGAGCACCCTGCACTGCATGACGGTTTCTCTCGCGCACGGCGGCGCCGGGATCGGAGCGATGTTCGGCGAGGGCCTCGCCCACCAGATGCTCAACGACGCCGCGTTCACTGACATCCACCAACACGTCGCGCCCGGCGATCCCGCCGACGCCGTGTACGTGAGCAGAAAGGCACAATCATGACAACCCTCACCTCCCCCGGATCAACGGTCGCGACCGCGGACAACGCCACCGGCCGTGATGCGACCGTGAGCGAAGCGGGCGCGTCGCGCGTGGCGGCCGGGTGCGGCATCGCGTTCGTCGTGCTCAGCTTCATTTCCAACTTCCTTCCCGGCGCGCCTCTCGCGAGCGACGCGTCCCCGGCCAAAGTCGTCGCGTACTTCCGCGACCACGGCAGCGGGATCAAGGGCCAGGAGTTCATCGGCGCGATCGGTATCGTCGCGCTGCTGTGGTGGTTCGGCGCGTTCTGGCAGAGGCTCAGCCGGGCCGAGCACGACCGTCCTCGCCTCGCGACGGTCGCAGCCGTCTCCCTTGCCAGCGGCCTGACGCTCGCGATGGTCGCCGGATCGGTGCAGGCCGCCGCCGCGCAGCGCGCCACGACGGATCCGTCGTTGTTGCCCGCGCTGTGGACATTGTCGATCGTCGCACTGGCCGCCGCGGGTATCGGCGTCGGCACGTCGCTCATCGCATCGTGCGTGGTGACATACCGCGCGCGCATGGCGCCACGGTGGACGAGCTACCTCGGATGGGCCGCCGGGCTCGCGTTCCTCGCAGGCAGCGCCGGGATGCTGAGCGATTCAAACGTCCTCAACCTGGTGGCGCTGGCGGCGTTCCTCCTCTGGTGCGCGTGGCTCGTTGCGACGAGCGTGTTGATGTGGCGCGGCGCGGGTGACCGTGAGATCGCGGCGCCGTCCGCGGGCTCCTAGCCGGCTGGAATCCCGACGCCGGTGCGGCGCGAATCCGTCGCGCCCGCCCGACTCGCCCGGCGGTTACCATTCCTATCCCCAAGGAGATGACGGGGAGTGGCGCAGTGGTAGCGCACCAGCTTTGGGAGCTGGCGGTCGGGGGTTCAAATCCCCCCTCCCCGACTTGCGTGCCGCGGCGGCTGCGTTAAGGCCCGACACGAGCCGCGAGGAAGACAACACGAGGACGGTAGGGATCCATCACATCCGCGATCGCGGCGATTGCTTCGGAACGGACGGCGGCGGACCTGCTCGGAGCGAGTCGAGCAAGCCACTCGGCAAACTGGGCCTGACCGAACCGATAATCGACGAGCTTCCGTGGTTCCATGATCCCGACGTCGACATCTTCCTCGGCCACGTTGATGTCGACGAATCCCGCGGCCGTCGCGGCGACCCTCATTTGCGCCGTGGTCCCAAGGAGCGGAGCCGCGTTGGCCTTGAGGTCGATGTACCACGACGGAGGCGACCACCCGTGGGCGCGGGCGATCTCGTCAACCGTGTCTCGGTTCTCGCTGTGCGAAGTGTTCGCGTAGACCGTTGCCAGCAGTGCTCCGCCCGACTGCAACGCCCGGGCGAGCTCGACGAGTCCGCCGACCGGATCGGTGAGGTGATTGAGCACGAAGGATGCAACCGCGGCGTCGAAGCTTCGGTCGGGAAACGGTAGACGCATCACGTCGGCAACCACTGCGGGCGGCCGTTCCGCCCGATTCCAGCCGAGCATGTCGGGCGAGAGGTCGACTCCGACGATCGTCGCGGCACCGGCCGAGCGCAGTGGCGCCTCGGATGCGCCCGTGCCCGCACCGACGTCGAGCACACGAGCGCCGGTGCAGGAGATCGGTCTGCGGACGATCATCCGCGCGGCAATCGGCGCGTAGACCAGCGTCGCGCCCGCCGCCCAGCCCGCGGCCGCCCCCTGGTAAGGGTCGCCCGTCACGCTCGCGGCGACGGGTAGGAGTCGGCGACCCGACGCGCGCCCTGAATGGCGCGCTCCTGCCACCACAGCAGCTCGTTGTCGTCACCCATTGCTTTTTCCCACCCGAAGCACGCAGCCATCCCGAGCAGACAGAGGTCGAGCTGGTCGTCGAACCACCCACTCGTGCGTACCCCCCGCCGTTCGAGGCAATCACGCAGGGCGTCGATCGTGTCTTCCTTCGTGATAGGCAGTCGAGCGCTGTTCAACGCGAGGTACCAGGCGAGGTCCCACAGCACCGGGCCTGCGCCGGGGTACGCCCAATCGAGCAGAATCGTCCGACCATCCGGATGGCGTCCGAGGTTGCCCATCTTCCAATCGCCGTGCAGGAACGTCGCCGGTGTGGCACGCATGGCGTCGGCCAACGCGCCCGGCGCCGCGTGGATGGCGCTGAGGAGTTCAGCGAGCGCGGGCGCGCGCTCGCTGAGCCGCGGCCAACCCTGCACCGCGACACGGATCGGTAACGGCGGGTCGGCGACAGCGGCCTCGGCCGCAATGTTGTCAGGCGCGAAGAATCGCAGACGTTCCTCGAGAGTCGCGAGCCCGAGGTCGTCGGACCATCCCCAGAAGCGCGCCGACAGCGCCGCCAGGCCGTCGATCAGACCGAGGTGATCTTCGAGCGAGATCGTCGAGTCGCCCTCCGGAATGAGTCGATCGCCGATGTCGTGCATGAGGATCGTTAGCAGGGCGTCCAGTCCGTCGCCGTCGGCGGCCATGCCAACCACTGCATGGTCGATCTCGGTGGGCGCATCGAGCATGATTCCCGCGCGCCAGATCTTCAACGTTCGCAGGTCGCGGTCGCCGGTCACTCGCATGATCCAGTCGGTGCGATAACCGAGCGTCTTGGCGAAGTAGGGCTGACCGTCGATCGTCACCTTCTCGAAATCCGAACCCGAGCGAGCGTCGCCGGGATCGACGGCTTCTCGGGTCTCGACGCCCGCGAGGAGGTCGGCCCGTGACGGCGCAATCCAAGGGTCAGACCGTTTCATCGCTCCTCCTCGCCTCCTCGATCGCCGCTCGGTCGGCGTGCGCGGCGCGCTCGATCTTCCTAGACGCGCTGAGATCGAGCAAGATGTGGCGGCCCGAACGAGTACCCCGGAGCACCGCTAGTGTCAGTGTGACGAGCTGTTCGCGCTCTCGCCGCACGAACGCGCACGAGCGCGCACGTCACATAGGGCGCCGGCATCTTGGGTGTCCGCAGGTCGCGGTGAGCCCGCGTCGTAGATCGCCTACGGGGACCGCGACGATGTGCCGCTCGCACCAGCACGAGACCAGCAGGTGGCCGGGCCCAACGAACCTGTGGGTGCTGGGCACGACGAAAGGCGACATGACGTGCCCCCGACCTTCCCGCTCGGCTTGTTCCTCCATCGCGATCGGCAGGGTACGCGTCGTGTCTTGCTCATCAGTGACCCGGGAGTGGCGGACAAGTGAGCGAACAACGAACTCGGACGTCGCCGTCGGTCCCGAGCAGATGATCACTGGGGAACCATGCTGCGAGCGCGAACTGGGAGTTCCGGGACACGCTCGACGCAGCACGGATTCTCGGCGACGATGTGATCCGTCCGGGAGAGGCATGGAGGTAGACGGCATGGCCGAACCGAAGGATGACGAGACGCCGACGGCGAGTCCGAAGGGCGAGGTAGTCACGACGAAGGTGAACGTCGCGTTTCCCTTCTCGCAAATCAAGGTTCAGGAGCCGAGCAAGGAGCTCGCCGCGTTGGCCGATCTGGTCGCCGGTTTGGCAGCACTGGTTGCGGACGTCGCTCCTTCGACGAAGGCGACTCAGCTCGCAAAACGCGCCCAGGAGTTGGCGGCTCAGCTGACATAGCTCGCGAACCAGATCTTCGCGCGGACGTCGTGTCGTCACGAAGGGACGAAACGAGAACAGTGCGTCAGGCGGACGGCAGGAGGCTTCGCCGCTCCGACTCGCTGAGACCGCCCCAGATTCCCAACGGCTCGCGAACGCGTAGCGCGTAGTCCAAACAAGACTGCCGGACCGGACAGTGCGCGCACACCTGCTTGGCGCCCTGTTCTCGTTCGAGGCGTTCACCTAGCGATTCGTGCGCCACCATGATGAACAATGCCGAACCGCGACATGCCGCATCGAGTACCCACGACTCCCGTGCAGTCGTTATCGCAGTCAACGGGCACTCCAGGAACTCCGCACCGGTTGGAGACGCTACCGATGTCGAGGCCAAGGTCCAAACTGCGTCGGTCAGAGGCCGCGACGGCGGCGACAGGCCGATTCGCTCTGTTCCTTCGTTCCCGGAAAGGCTCCGTCGCTGCAAGACCCTCCTCGAGCCGGTTCGTCCTCCCGGCCTCGTCCAAGCCGCATCGGTACTCCCTCGGGCGTTTAGCACGGCTTTTACGCCGGGGCGCGAGAAAGAGATCGGCATGATGAGCAGCTCGGACGACGCCGGTCGTCGGATCAACCTCGGCGACATGACACCGCCTGATTCAGGAGCGACACTTCCGAGCTTCGGAACAAGAAGGATGCATATACCTCCACAAGATTGGCGCAAGATTACTGAGACCGTTGCTGATGCGGGAGGCTGAGATGAGGGATTCCAGGATCGCGCTGTTGCGAGGCGTGTGGCTGTTCGAACGATGCAACCGCCGAGAGCTCGGACTGTTGGCGCGAACGGCGACGGCTGTACGCGCACCTGCCGGCAAGGTATTGGCGCGTGAGGGCGATATCGGGCGCGAGTTCTTCGTGCTCGTGGGGGGCACGGTTGAAGCGACACGGAATGGTGTTCGCATTGCCACATTGACGACCGGCGACTTTTTCGGCGAAATGGCGCTGCTCGATCGTGAGCCCCGCGCCGCGACGGTCACCGCGGTGGAGGACACTGACCTATTGGTTCTGACCTGTCGGCAATTCCTCTCGGTGCTCGAGACGATGCCGTCGGTCGACCGGAAAATCATTACGGTGTTGGCCAAACGACTGCGCGAGATCGAGGACCGCTTTCTTCCCGAAGAACAGCACATCGACTTGGCGGCCGCTCATCTTCTCGCCGCAGAGCGTTCTCGGCCGCGAAGCCCCTCCCGTAGCTCTGCCGGCGTTCCTCACTGAGTACTACCGACATCGCCTGATCGCGTGCCTCGTGCCCGGCGGTAGTACGCGTCGAGGTGCGCGAGGTCGGAGCCTCTACGTCGCGAACGCGCTGATCCCGATGATGTGCGCCGAAGGTGGATCGTTGGCGAGGCTTCCGAGGAAGGCCTCGTTCGAGAAGTTGAAGACGCCACCGTCGGAAGCGGCCATGAGATAGCCGTTGCCGTAGGCCACAAGTCCGTCGACGGGCCGGTTGAGATGAACGGATCCCATCGAGCCGCGGAACGGTGCGTCGAACGCAAAGACGCCACCGTCGCCGGCGACGAGCCAGTAGCCGTGCCCGCCGGGCGTTGGTGAGATGCCGACGACGGGCTTGTTGAGATGGAGGTTGCCGGTCGAACCGTGGAAGCGGGCATCGCCGAATGTGAAGACGCCTCCGTCGGAACCGATCATGTAATAGCCGTGTCCGCTGGGAGTCGCGACGGAGGCCACGATCGGGCCGTTGAGGTGGGCTTTGGACATGTCGCCGTAGCTGTGCGCGTCGCCGTAGGCGAACACGCGGCCGAGATCGGTGAACAGCCAGTAGCCCAAGCCGGTCGGGGTAGCGGAGATGGTGCTCACGCGCTCGCCACGCCGCAACGCCGGACGACCGCCGTGTCGACCCGCCGCTCCGAACGCGCTGACGTTGCCGTCGGCGTCGCTGATCCAGTACCCGCGGCCGTCGCGCCGGACCGCCATCGCGACCGATGGATCCGGAGCGTTCCCCAACCGTCGCGCGTCACCAAACGCGTACACGTGGCCGTCGGCACCCAGCATCCAATATCCCGACCTCGGTTCGATCGCGCCGCCAATCGTGGTTGTCGTGGACGTTGTACTGCTCGACGAAGACGGCGGAGTGGTCGAAGGCGACGTGGACGTGTCCCCTGTTTCTGTGACGGTGAAGGGCTGGGGGTCGTAGCCGAAGTACTCGACCTGCTGGCCCGGATGACCAAACGGGGTACCGTCACCCCAACACTGCGCATCAATCTCGTAGCCGTCTCCGGGCACGACATCGTCGGGAATTCGGAGATTCACGCTCCAATCACCCGGCGGAGTCGATGCCGCGATTGCGTCGCTCTCCGCCAACCGCGCGAACGGATCCGCGTCACTGACAAAGAAGACCTCGATATGGCCCGCATCGCTGATGCACTCCGAACCTTGCACCGCAACCATCGTCCCGGGCATCCCCTCGGTCGGCACGACACCCGTCAGCGGAACCGTCGGCGGGAGCGTCGTCGCGCTCGACAATTCGATCGTGCCGCGCGCGGGTGACCTCTGCGGGTTCAGCGCGGTTGCGCCGCGAACAGCGAACCCCGCTATCAACGCTCCGATGGTGACGACTACGAAGAGCCTTCGCCGCAACCCCACCGCAGCATCATGACCCGAAGGTTCGGCCCAGGTCGAGTCCCTCATTACCCCGCCACGCAATGTTCACTTCGTCGGGTTGCCTTCCGGCAGGAGACGCGGCGGAGCACGAGCCGCCTCCGCTCGCTCTTCGCCACCGGGGTGCGCCCGAGCTGGCGCCGAACCGAGTACGCCGAGCGGGAGTTACGGCGTCGCGCCGACCGAATGCCAGCGCCTGTTCAGAGCACCCTGAACCTTGATGATCCAAATGATGAACCCGATGAGAGGGATGAAAGTCCAAAAGCCGGTGAGGCCACTCACGGGCTTCGCTTGCCCAGCCTTGGCGAACAGGTTTCCAACCTCCGACGGGATCAAGAACACGTTGACGACCCCGACGAACAGGCCGATCACGAGTCCGATCGGGCCACCGACACCCTGGTAGCTGTGGTCCTTCATCTCACGGAAGACTTGATACGTCCAGTACAAGAAGTAGATACCGAACGTGATGAGCGACAAACCGATGACCGCCCAAGGGTTCCGCACTTTGCCGACTGGTCCCCAGCCGGATGGTCCAGGCCCCGGCTCCGGCACGGCGATTGCATCAGTCATTTGTCAGCCCTTCGTTCGGCCCTTCCCGGCCCGGTCGTACGCGCAAGCCTCGCGCAGGTAACGGGCCCGAGTCGCGAACCAATCCCGCGACTTGGGCGTATACACGAGTGACCGAGGAGGTTCGTTCGATGATCGACCGCGCGCGCGCTCTTGCCGTGGCACAGGAATGGCTCGACGCCTGGAATTCGCACGACCCCCAAAGGGTCGTCGCGCACTTCACGGACGATGTCGTCGTCCGTTCACCCCTCGCCGGACAGCTGCGTGCCGATTCGGACGGCGAACTCCGGGGCAAGGACGCAGTGCTGTCGTACTACCGAGACGGACTCGCGGCGTCGTCCGATCTCCGATTCTCCCTCGTCGAGGTCTGCACCGGCGTCGACGAGGTCACGATCGTCTATCGCAACCACCGCGACATTCTCGTGACGGAAGCATTGATGTTGAGCGCAGACGGGCTCGCGTGCGAAGTGCGCGTCAGCTACGGCGCGTGAGCGCCGGTCCGTCGAACGCAGCGACCACGAGACAACGCCGGGTCGACCACCCTTGAACAGCTTGTAGCTACCCGAGATCGATCGTTCCGGCGTAGAGTGCGCGGGGATGGCTGACTCGCGTGCGTCCGTCGTGGTGGACGAGCCCGGCGCCACGGTCTCCACGAGGTCGGCAAGCGATGTGCTGAGGCTCGTCGTCGCGACGCTGTTGCTGGTCGCGCTGTTGGTGGTGGAGTGGGTTGCCGGCGACACGCTCACCAGCTTCGCGGTCGGGTTGTTGCGTGGCCTGTCCTCGGTTCCGTCGTGGCTCCTCGACGGAATCGTGTCGATCACGCGCCTGGCGGCGATCCTGTTCCTCCTCGGCGGTTTGGTCCTCGGCCTCATGCGTGGTCGATGGCGGTTGCTGCTCGTCGTCGCGATCGCGATCGCGATTGCGCTCCTGCTCGTCGTGGTGCTGGGTCCCGTCGACCCGAAGGCGGGCGCGGACGTCGTCGACTTGCAGGGCCTCGTCCCGTCCGGGTTCCCAACCGCGGGCGGGCTCGCGGCCGCCGCGGCGTTCGCGACCGCAGGTGCGCCGTGGTTGACCCGGCGCTGGCGCCGGGTTGCGTGGTTTCTCGTCATCGCGATGACGGTCTCGCGCTTTCTCGTCGCGCCGATCGCGTTCGATTCGATCCGGGGTCTGCTGATCGGTTGGTTCGCGGGTGCGGCCTCACTCGTGTTGGTGGGCGCACCGACACGCCGACCGACCGGTGCCGCGATCGTCGCGGGACTCGAAGTCGCCGGCGTCGCGATGGCGAGCCTCGCGCGCGCTGGGGTAGACGCCCGGGGCTCGACGCCATACTTCGGTTCGACCACCGACGGACGACGCCTATTCGTGAAGGCCCTCGGCGTTGACGAACGCAGCGCCGACCTCATGTTCCGCGTGTACCGCTCGCTGCTACCGCACAACCTCGGCGACGAGCGGCCGTTCTCGTCACTCCGCCGCACGGTGGAGCACGAGGCGTTGCTCGCGTTGATGGCGAGGGGTTTCGGTGTCCAGACGCCGCGGTTCGTCACGATGGCGAGCGCGGATCCGAACGCTTTCGTGCTCGTATACGAGGCGATCGAAGGCAAGTCGCTGGACGCGGTCGACGTCGAGGATCTCGATGACGAGCTGCTGCGAGCGATCTGGGCGCAGGTGGCCGATCTCCACCGTCACCGAATCGCGCACCGCGACTTGCGGCTGGCAAATGTCTTCCGGGGCGGCGATGGGAGCATCTGGCTGATCGATTTCGGGTTCAGCGAAGCTGCGGCGAGTGATCTATTGGTCAACACCGATCGGGCCGAGCTCGTTACCTCGACGGCGACGCGCGTCGGCCCGCAGCGCGCGGTCGCCGCTGCAGTCGCGACCGTGGGGCCCGACGGGCTCGACGGTGTCAGCGCGCGTATCCGGCCCTGGGCACTGAGTGGCGCTACGCGTTCAGCGCTCAAATCGGATCCCACTCTGTTGCCGACGCTCAAGGACGAACTCGCGCGCGTGCAGTCGGCACAGGCTGACGCTGCTCGAGCAGACGCTGCTACCTGAGCAACATGTCCAGCAGGCCGCCGACCAGCATCCCGGCACCCAAGCCCGCGGTGACATCCAACGGATTGTGCGCGCCGACGTAAACGCGCGTGAACGCAACGACCGCGACCAAGAGCCACGGTACCCAGAGCCAAGCGGCCGGAAGACCGTTCGAGAGAACAACGGCGATCGCCGCGGCCAAGATTACGTGGCCCGAAGGAAAGCTCGCGCCCGACTCCGGGACGTCGCCGCGCAGGATTGCTCCCGGCTCGCTGGTCCCGGGGCGCTGGCGAACGTCGCGGAAGCCCGCCATTCGGTCACGCACGACGCGCTCGACGACCAGTTTCGCGATGGTCGCGATCACGACCGCGATCGCGATCGCGAGATTGTGCATGATCGCCGCCGCGAGGAGACCGGCCAGGAGGCCCACGACGAGGTTGCCGAACTGCATCGGGAGCCAGAGCGGCGCGTACAGGAAGTTTGGGAGACGGTTCAGCACCCGAAACACGGCCATCTCCGCGGGATGGATCGCCTTGTAGCGCGCCCAGTGAATCGATACCACGAGCACCACCAGCCCGACCGCGGCGAGCGACATCGGGACCGGCCGGGTCGAGAGTGCGAGCATCCCGGCAATACTTATCTAGGTCTTCGTCGCAGCCGTGCATTGCGAAGTTCCAGAGCTCGCGACCACCGGAAGCGCGGGTTTGATCGTCGGATGGCGCGTCGCGTAGGTCAGGTGAACACCTGGGCCATGGGCCATGTGTCGCGGGTAGGTTCTCGGCGTGAACATGCGACGTGACCCCGACACGATCCGCCGCGAGCGGATCTGGAAGCTCGTGTCCACCATCACCGGGATGTTGGCCACGCTGCTCGCCAAGAAGCTCATCAGGAGCGCGTACCGGGGCGTCCGCAAGGCGGAGCCCACTTCGGCGTTCGACCCCGCGTCCGACAGGTTCTCGTGGCCGAACGCGCTGCTGTGGGCCGTCGCGGCGGGAATCGGTCTCGTCATCGCCAAGATGGTTGGCGACCGCCTCGCCGCCCTCGGCTGGAAGGCCGCCACCGGCACCCTGCCTCCGGGCGCGGTCAAGGAGGCTGTCGGCTGAGTTCGCCGGACTGCGCAGTTCCGGCCGTAGCCGTCGTCAGCGCGGGTCGTCGCGATCGACGTTGGAATGGCGGGCGATCTGGCCGTACCAGCCGCCGTCGCTCGCCGGAATCACCAGGCCACGACTCATCGTGCGTTGACCGCCGTCTTGATCGGCGTACAGCAAATCGATCGTGAACGGCTGATACTCGGCGACGCTGCGGGACGGCAACTGCCCGATCACGCGCCGCAACGGCACTCCAGAGAACCCTGCGATCGACTACTCCGTTGGTTCCGAACCTGTGCGGGGTGGTGCAATGGGGAAGAGGTTCGATGTCTGACCGGATCGTGGTGAGGGTGGACGAAAGAATGGATCCGCCGGACTCAGCGCGTACGGCACGCCACGGCGCGCTGCGTACCGTGCTCTGGGGTGCGGTCGCGGTCACGCTCGCCGCGGGAGTCGTCCTCGGAGTGTGGAAGTGGCGCGACGGCTCCGGCGGCGTGAACGACGGACCGGGGGTGGTCGCGATCAACAGCCGGGCGGTCGTGACGTTCGACGATAAGGGGCTGCGTGTGTTCCCCGCGAGCGTGCACGCCGGGATCATCGAGATCGCGTTCGCGGACGCTCGGAAAGGGCGAGCGGGGTCTGAAGCACAGCTTTTCTACGAGGAGCAGCCAAAGGTTGGTGGTGACCTCATCGCCGGACCCGGTGGCCACCCTCGCGTTCTGTTCTGCGCGCACCGTTACTATCTCGTAGTACGAGTCAACGGTGTGGTGCAGGCTCGCACTCCGTTCGACGTCACCGGCAAGTCGCCTTACTGCAACGCGCCGAGTCCGTGAGTGCCGCGAAGCACGCGGCCTGAGCACGGCGGAAGAGACACAACGACGGGTGAACTTCGCCTTGCTGTCCTCGACACGTGCACGCGCTCCGTCATTGTGATGCTTGGATCTTGGTGATCGCCGGGCTCGTGCAAACAGAGGCGGGCTGGTTCTTCGTGAGGGAGCAGATCGCAGCCGTGAAGGTATTGGCTGCACCGACGGCGCCTTGTGCGATCTTGCTCGTCGGGTCGCTGAGCGCCGAGGCGATCTCGTTCGCGGACTTTCCTTGCAGTACCGAAGGGTCGTAGGTGGCCCCACCGGAGACGAACCTGCCGCCGAAGTCGATGAATGGGATGCCGCCGCTGGACGACGTGGCGGTCCCGACGTATGGCGAGCGGTCGTAGGTGTCGAGGATTTCCTGCTGCTGGGCTGTAGGAGTGTCGAGGGTCGCGTAGCTGTCACCCTGTTGCTGGTTGCTTTGCATCTCGACGCCGGTGAAGGAGATATAGGGGCTCTGGTAGGACGCGTCATGGAACGAGAACGTCTCGGTGTTCGGGAACACGTCGTTGCCCGAGGAGTGAGTGGTCTTCAAGTTGGAGAAGGTCCCGAAGCGGGAGAGCGCGATGACCATCGGCCAACGCTCGGTCGCGCAGTACGGGCAGTATTCGGCGCCCATGTAAAGGATCTCGGGCTTGTTGTCCGCGGTGAGCGCGGGCGCGTTGATCGGCGTCGGGGCCGGGTGGGCGGTACCCGTCCCGACCGCGTCGAACACGCTCGTCGGCACCGACGTCGTCTTCGTGACGAGCGACGCGGGTGCGAGTTGCTCGCTCGATGTCGATTGCGAGCCGGAGCGGGCGGAGGCGACGGCCGCGACGCCGATCACGACGACCACGGCTGCGATGATCCACAGGGTACGGCTCGATCTCCCGGCGCGCGCGCGTTTAACTCCTCGCGGCCTCCGTGTGGAGGGGCGCGGTTGCGGACGGGTCGGTCGTTGTTGCTGTTGCTTGCTCATGATTGCTCCCGAAAGATTGGGCGCGCGCCGCGAAGAGCGTCATCGTGATGATGAACACAAACGCGCTGAGCGCCATGAAAGGCAGGGACACGAAGCCGAACTCCCACACATAACGAACGGTGCAAGGCTCGGTCAGCGTGCAGAACGAAGAATGTTGATGCGGGAATGCCTGCAGTTGTGTCTGATAGACAGCGAAAAGCGCCCCGATCGTCGCGACAGGGACGACATACCAGGCCACGCTGTTATCACGACGCTTCGCCGCGATCAGCAAGACGATCGCCAACGGATACATCGCGATGCGCTGGTACCAGCACAACTTGCACGGCGTGAAATGTGCTACCTCGGAGTAATAGAGACTGCCGAGCGTCGTCACCAGCGCAACGAGCCACGCCAGCCACAGCCCGAGCCGGCACACCTCGTCGAACATCGACACCGTTGCACGGTCGCGACGCCACCGGTCTGCGAGCGCCAGGCCGACGACCGTGAACGTTGCTCCCCAACACGCCAGCGCCAGCAGCGCGAAAAATATCGAGAAACGGGCGGTGCTCAACCGAGTTGTTCTCCTCGAACCGGGAACCGGCACGCGGCCGGCACGCCTTCACCGCGCGATCGCGCAGCGTCAGAAGTCGAAGAGGGCCCGAGGCGGTCGGAACAATCCGCCCGCGAGCAATCGTCCCATCGCCGCCCGGGACGCCGCCCGCCGACGGCGCCACACGCCCACGCCCAATACGGCCGCGCCGATCGCGACGAGAACCGCGGCCACGACACTGACGCTCGATCCCAGCGCCGCGCCACCCCCACACCCGACATCACGGATGCAAGGAGTCGACGCAGGCCCTCCCGTGCGAGCAACCGCTTGAGATCCCGACCCACACGGATGCGCACAACCCGGGGTAGCCACTGAGGTGCCGCCCGAGCCGGTCACGAAGACGAACGCGACCAACACTGCACACAGCATCGTCACCAACCGACCGGTCACACCAACAGAGTACGTCCTCCGGCGACCTCCGGAACCGTCGACCAGGCCCCCAGCCCGGTCCAGTGGCCCGACGGACTGGTCGCCGAAATACGATCAGTGCGATGATTCGGCTGCTCTCCTGTGCAGGCCCGCTGCCGTTGAGATGGGCAGCGGTAGGTGCAGTCTCGGCGGCCGTCATCGGTGGAATGGTGGGGCTCGTGGTCGGCCTCCGCACGTACGCGCCCACCGCGTGGGCTGCGGTCTTCGAACTTGGCGTACCCGCGTCGATCCTTGGTGGACTCGTCGGGTTTGCGAGCGGCGGGCTTGCGTACGCCCTCCGCCGGAGAGACGGCAGATAGGCGCATCCAACTCGGGACCGACAAACGCATGAGTGCCGGGGTAACTCAGGCCGCCGGATCTCCGCGATGTTGCCGACCCCTGTCTCGGCGACGCGAGCTCGTAGGTTCAACGATCCTCAGCCCTGAAGGTCGGAGATGACCTTGAGACCATCGGCGCGAGCGGTCATGAGCTGTTGGTAGATCGACAGCAGGTCGTTGTGCGCGGCCTCGAGGACGGTGGTGTCGGCGGTCATGTCGACGGCAGGCTGCAGATTGCGCACGGCAGCGATGGATTGGCCGGGCGTGGGTGCGACACCGAGTTTGGCATCGGCCGATCCGAGCGCGGTGTTCATTGCCTCGAGGTCAGCCGTTGCCTGCGGGTGTGTACCGACGAGACCCGAGAGCTTTTCGGCGACCGTACCGAGCCTGGTACGCGCTTCCTCGAGGTGGTCTGCGGCCTCGATCGCGTGCGACTGGGGTACCCGAAGCCAATACACGCGGTAGTTCGTCCACAGCATCGAAGCGTCGGCGTGCAGCGCGGCGCGTGTCGGATAGCACGTCGCCTGGATCTTGGAGTCGAGGGCCGCGACGGCGGTGTTGGCTTGCTGCAACGTCGCGATCTGTCCGCGGTTCATCGCGAACGGGTCCTTGCGGGCCTGCAACTTGGCGACGAGATCGGCCAAGGTGGTTTCGCGCCTGAGCGCGTCGGCATGCACGATGGGCTTGGCGTCGAGACCCTTGCAATGTTCGGTCCCGCCGCCCGCGGCTTCACCGAGTGCGCCGGCTGATCCGACCGCAACCAGTGTCGATACGGCGACGAGGGCCACGGCGATCACGATCTGACGGAAGGTGACACCGCTCACGGCGCGCTCCCTTCCTGGGCCTTGGCCGTGTTCACATCGCTGCTAACCACGGCCGAATCGGCGGCGCTGATCGACGAGCCTGCGTCGTTCAGCTGCTGTTGCAGAGCCGCAAGCTCGCCGCTGCTCGGCCGGTTCGACGCGCCGCTCCCGGCGGTCGGTGGGACGGACGTACGCGTCGGACGTCCGGTGGAGGGCACGACCGAAGGAACGGTCGTGGGTGTCGAACCCCCCGTGATCGGCGTCGCCTTGTTTTCCGAGGTGCCGCAGCCCGTGCCGAGCACCGCGACGACGGCGAGTGCCGCAACCCGGGCAAGGGGGCGTACACGGTTCATTGACATGAGTTCATGATCGTCGGCGAGTGCGAGGGGTTGAGGGGCCCCTTCGTAAAGACCTCTTCACAGCGCGGGGCTTTGGTCCCGGTGCTCGGGGACGTCCGGCTCTTACGGCCCCTGCGTCGGCGTGGTCGGATTGTACCTATGAGTGCATCGAATGCTGCCGTCCGTGTCCCGCCCGCGCCTGCCGTCGTGGAGGCCCACGACGCCGACGCTGACGCAACTCAGCGCCGCGCCGAAACGATCTACGTCCGCAGCATCATGTGGGGCATGGTGTTCGGCGTCGTTGTGTGCGCGGCCATCTGGATCGGGCTCGTCGCGGTTGCGACCGTGCACAACGGCGTCCCGAGCGGGCCGCTGCTCGCGATGGGCGCCGGTTGCGGAGCGTTCGCCGGGCTCTTCCTCGGGGGAACTACCGGCGCCATGCTCGGATCCCGTGCGCTTGAACACGCCGAGATCGAAGAGGCACACGCCTCGCACCGCGCGTAGCGACAGCCGAGTCGACCCGTCTCGACGTTACGCGAACTTCTTGCCGGATCCGGCGAAGAACCTCGAGTCCGTGGTCATCACAACTAGCGCTTGGCTTTGGACTGGTTCAGGGTCACGGCGGCGCGAACCAGAGCCTTCAACGCCTTCTCATCTACCTTTTCGCCCTCGTGGAAGTCGATGGCACGCCTCGTGTTTCCTTCGAGACTGGAGTTGAAGAGGCCCGAAGGATCCTTCAGAGAGGCCCCTTTGGCGAAGGTCATCTTCACGACGCTCTTGTAAGTCTCGCCGGTGCAGATCAAGCCGTCGTGCGACCACACCGGAACGCCTCTCCACTTCCATTCCTCGACGACCTCGGGATCGGCTTCTTTGACCAACGTGCGGAGCCGGCTGAGCATCTTGCCCCGCCAGTCGCCGAGCTCCTTGATCCTCGCGTCGATCAGCTGAGAAGGAGACTTGCTCTCCTGCGACTCGCCCTTCGTCATGCCCGTTTCTCTTCGTTGCTCGCAAGGCTTTGATAAGCGGGGGTCACCGCCACCCTGCCGATCCTACCCAGAGGTGCGGTTCACCGATGAGCGAGGTCGTACGCGAAACTGGTCTGCGCGCGGAACGTGCCGGAAGGTTCGATTGCGAGGAGCTGAGCTCGTAGATCAGCCTCGAAGTCACCGGCTCGGTCGCCGAGGACCGCGCGAGGCAACAGCGAAGTCGAGTAGACGAATCCGGTCAGGGCCGCGACGGTCCAATGGTTGATCTCCTCGAACTCGTAACGCTCCATGGAGACGAAGCCGGCGTCTTCCAACACCGCGGCATGCGGACGCCGTGCCAAGTGCTCGTCGAGGTCAGCCGGGACTCGGTCGGCGGCGCCGGAGCGTCGCACCCAATCGACGACGATCGCGGCGAGGTCCTCTTGCCACGGCGCGGTTCCGTCGAGCGGAGTGGAACTCCACAACAGCGCGAGATGCCCACTCGATCGCAACCATCCCCTGGCGAGGTCGGCGATCCGCGGTCGGTCCAGCCGGTGGAATGCGGTACCGATGGTGACGAGCTCGAAGACCTCACCGGCGTCGACGTCCTCGGCCCGCCCTGCCGTCCACCGGACGTTGCGCACTCCTCGCGCGGCAGCTTTGCGCGCGGCGAAGTCGACGGCTTCCGGCTCTCGATCGACGGCCCATACCTCGGCGAACCGATCGCACAGTGCGAACGTGACGGTGCCGGGACCGCACGCCAAGTCGAGTAGGCGACCCGTGCCACTCACCGACGCGCGATGGCAGAGGTCCTCGATGAGGACTTCCGGATACGGCAACCTGAACCGGTCGTAGTACGACGCGGTCCCTCGGAACAGATCATCCCGGAACACCGGCTCACCGCTCACACGATCAGTTTCCCGCACGCCGCCGTCGCGCTCTCGTCAGGCCGGCACCAACAGGAGATCTTCGATGCGCAGCGGATCGCTCCACTCTTGGTGCAGCGCGTCAGCGGACGGATACGACACGCGCGCTCCCGCGGTGCGTTCGAGCACGTAGAGCAGGTAACCCATGTCCAACACGTCTTGGAGCGCCTTGAAGGGCTCGACCTCGGAGACGCGGCTCGACATCTCGCAGCTGAACTCCATCACGATCATCGGTCGATCTCGTTCGAGCGTGCGGCGGCCCCCGTCCAACACGCGGAACTCGGCCCCTTCGACGTCAACTTTCAGGACATCGACTTTCGCCGGCGCGACCTCGTCGAGCGTGCTGACGTATACGGGCGTCCCCCGACCATCGAGCAGAAGATCGCGGGTGCCGGGGATCAGACCCGCGTTGGTGCCGATGTGCGCGGTGATGTAACGGACACCGGGCTCGCGGTCGAGTGCGAACGGAAGAATAGAGACACTGTCCGCTTCGTTGTCGGACTTGCTCAAGAGCAGCAGCCGGCAGTTCTCCGCGCTGGGCTCAACTGCAACGACCGCTCCGGCCGTTCCGACGATCGACGCGGCCAAGAAGGTGTGAAAACCCACGTTCGCCCCGATGTCGACGAACGTCGAACCCGGACGCAGCGCGTCCCGCAGCACGGCCGACACGTGGGGCTCCCAGTCGTGGTCGTGGACGATGACCGCCGAAACCGCGCGGTCGTCGGCGTCGACCCAGAGGGCAAAACGGTCGAGTTCGAGCTTCGTGAGATTTCCGGTCGAGGCGCGGGCGAGCATCGTGGTCGGGTGCGTCTGCGCGTCGAATGCAGCGAGGATGCGGTGGGCGTGCTCGCCGGTGCGGACACAATGGTCGGGCATCAGCGCGTCGAGCGTCGCGGTCTCCGCGGCATCGGGAGGTCGTCCGAAGGCCAACTCGAAGAATCCCGCGGGGGTGATCACCGCGAGCGGAGAATCGGAGTCGCGGCCCGAAAGGCGATCGCGCAGCTGACGCGCTCGGGACGACCAGATGCTCGTGCGCACTGCGGGCGTTGTTGCTCGCGCGGCCGCCGCGACGTCTGCATCGTCCATTGGTGCGGCATCCTACGCGCGTCCTCCCTCAGCCTACGGTCCGTCCGATTCGGCTTGACACGTTCGTTGTCAGGGCCGCGCTACGGCGGTAGGCGCCGGGTCTGTTGCGCGTTCACAGGCGATGGCATGATCATCCCGTGCTGACGCGTCGGGTGCTGTGCGCCGGGGCGGGTGCGCTGATCGGACTGCTCGCGATCGTCTCGGGGACGAGCGCGGGCGCCAACACGGTCGGCCGGCCCGCCGAGAGCCGCCGGGTCGTCACGACGACCGACGCGAGCACGAGCGCCACGGATGCAACGACCGCCGCGACAACGACGCTGCCTGCTACGACAACCGTCGCGTCGACAGCGAGCACCACCGTCCCGCCCACGACCACAACCACGAGCACGAGTACCACGACGGTTCCGGCCTCGACGCCGAGCACCAGCAGCAGCTCGACTCCGTGGGGCTGGATCATCGCGGCCCTCGCCGTCGTCGCCGTCATACTGGTCGTCGTGCTCGCGTTCATGCGACGAGCAGCTGTCAACGCAAAGCACTCCTGGAGGCATGCTGCCGCGTCGGCGCTGCGGGACGGCGATCTGACCCGCGACATGCTCGAGGGTGAGGCGCGACCGGGCGAGCGCGAGGATCCCGCACGGCGCAATACCGTCCGCGACAACGTCGAGCGCGTCGCCGCCCACTTCGATCAACTCGCGGCGGACGCACCCGACGACAACACACGTCGCAACGCGGCATCGGTCGCCGAGTCGTTGCGCGGATACTTCTTCGCACTCGAAGCCGAGAACCTGCTCCGCGACGCGCCGATCCCACCTACCGCCGATCAGCTCGCGACCGCCGACGCGACGCGACGGCAACGCGCCGGCGACCTCGACTCCGCCCTCGGTGCGATCCGCTCGTACGTCGGCGACGCCGGCGGCGAGAACCCGAGATGAACGTCGAGCCCTAGCGCGCGACCTGAGCCGCGCGGCGAAGCCCGGTCCGGTCGACGAGCGTGGAGTCGGCACGCACGTAGACGGGCCCGGACGGGCTGGGAACAAGCTCGTAGCCCGACGCCGCGATCATGCTCTCGTCGGCGCGAGTCGGCCCGAAGAGCTCGGCAACGACGTCGGGACGCAAGGTGACGATGCTGTAGTGATAGTCCCATCGCCAATGTCCCGGTAACACCCAGAACGACGTACGCGCCGGGCTGCGCGCGATCGTCTCGTCGATCTTGCCGAGCTCGTCGACGATCGGCCGTTGGGAGAAGTAGCCGATGTTCCCGATCGAGGACGCCGCGATCGTCGCGTCCGGCTGTGTCGCCGAATTGAGGCGTTCGCCGTAGCGCGCCCACGCCGCTTCGGTTGCCTCGAACGGCTGATTGTGCCGGACCCACTGCGCAAACGGAAGAGCGTTCGGCGCGCCGATTGCTGCCAACGCGAGCACAGCAACAACCAACGGACGCGCGGCTCGCCACCACACGGCGCCGACGAGCGCGGCGGCAGCGAGCGCGAGGAACAGAATCCGGATCGCGTGATGCGTCCCGGCCTCCGGGCTCTCGTCGCCGAGTTGGAAATACCGCGTGAACCGCGGGGCCGCGAGCGCGAACACCCCCGCGGCGACGATCGGAGTGAGCGCGAGCAGCCCCGCTCGCCGGCTGACGCGGCCGCGTGCGAGCTTGGCGACACCGATTGCCGCGAGGATGCTCAAGGGCGCCGCGACCGTTGCCAGGAACCGGTTGGCGAAACCGGCATCCTCCCAGGCGTCGCCGCCGACGACGACCGAGTACGCGATCTGCGCGACGACGATCGTCGCGAGCATCATCACCGCCAGTCGGACCGGGCGCACGTCGGTACGGTCGTAGGCCAACACTGCGAGCGCGATCGGCACTGCGAGCCCGAACCCGAGCACGTACCCGAGCCCGAGGAGCCCGCGCTCGACGAGCAGGTGCTTGGGGATCCCCTCCACCTTCAAGACGTACGTGTTCGGTACGAGGTGGCCGTACAGGACCCAGCGCAACAACAGCCGACTGGCAACCACGACGACTGCCGAACCTACCGCCCACATGACGGCCGCCCGTCGCCGCCCTCGCTCGACCCCGATCACGAGAAAGGTGATGATCACCACGCACGGAACCGCCGCGTCGTCACGCGTGAAGAACGCGAGCACCAGCAAGCCCGCAATGAGCACGACCGCGCGAGTGTCGACACCTTCGTCGAGGGCGCGCGCCGCGAGCAACGCGGCCGCGCTCAGGAGGAGGCCGAGGAGCCCGACCTCCATTCCTCGAAGCGTCCAGAACACGAGTGCGAAGCTGAACGCCGTACCGGCGATGGCGAGTGCAGGCGCCCACTCGACGTCGGTCAAGCGCCGGGTCAAGGCCCGCACGACGAACAGTTGCCCTACGAACAAGGCGAGCCCCACCAAGGAGACCGCCCCCGGCGCGAGGCGGCGACCGGGAACGACCACCTGAACGCCGCCCATGATCAGCGTCCAGAAGAGGTTCGTGTAACCCTCGACCGATTGACCCGAGTTGAACACGAGCCCGTGGCCGTCGACGAGATTGCGTCCGTAGCGCATCGAGATCATCGCGTCATCGAAGAGGGTGAACGTACGGTGACCGTCGAGGACGGCCGACGCACGCCACACGAAGACGAGCGAGAGCACCGCCGAGGCGGCGATCAACGCCCACTCGACTACCCGCCAGTTGGCCCGTCCGCGCATCGGCACACGGTATGCGCCCGGAACCGCTTCGGAACGGTTCGACGCGCGAGACTCGACAACGTGCGCGTCGGTGTCGTGATGCTCCCGACCGACCCGTGGCCCGAAACGGTCACGCGGGCGCGGCATCTCGAGGCGCTCGGCTACGACCACCTGTGGACCTATGACCATCTGTCATGGCGCCGTTACCGCGGTCGTTCATGGTTCGGCGCGATCCCGTGGTTGACCGGGCTCGCCGGCGCGACCAGTCGCATACGGCTCGGGACGATGGTGGCCTCACCGAACCTTCGTCACCCGGTGACCCTCGCCCAGGACGCGGTGACACTCGATCACGTGTCGAACGGGCGCCTGACTCTCGGCGTCGGCGCGGGTGGCGTCGGCTTCGATTCCGCCGTGTTCGGGGCTGACGCGCTCTCGCCGCGTGCGCTCGTCGACCGACTCGACGAGTTCGTTGCGCTGCTCCGGGACCTGTTCGACGACGACACAGTGTCGTACCGCGGCACCTACTACACCGTCAAGGATGCATGCGTGCAGCCCAACGCGATACAGCGTCCGCGGATACCTATCGCCATTGCGGCGGGCGGGTCGCGGGCGCTCGCCGTAGCCGCGAGGCATGCGGACGCGTGGATCACCTTCGGTGACACCACCAACGTCGACCGGTCCGCGCGGGGAACCGAGTTGATCGTCCGCGCTCAATCGCAGGAGCTCGACGTTGCGTGCGCGACGATCGGGCGCGACCCAGGTCAAATCCAGCGGATCTACATGATCGGCAATACGGAGGAACGGCCGCTCGCGAGCGTGGGCGCGTTCGAGGAGTTCGCGGCGCGTTACGCCGACATCGGCTTCACCGACCTCGTCTTCCATCACCCGCGCCCGGACGATCCAGCCTGGGACGAGCCCGCGTCGATCGTCGGCGAGATCGCACGCGAGGTTCTCCCCCGGCTCCGGAACTAGCCCGACTCGTCGCGCCGCCGAGCGCGCAATTTTCGGTACGGGCGGCTCCGGAAGAGCCGGGTGCGCAACCAGTAGCGGCCGCCGCTGTACGGCAGTTGCGTGACGATCTTGCCCGATGCCGCGTGGAAGTAGTTCGTGCAACCGGCAGTCCACACCGTGCCGGCCATCGCAGCTTGGATCCGCCGGTTGTACCGATCCATCACGTTGCGGCGGACGTCGATCGCGGCGATCCGCCGCCGCGTCATCGTCCGCAACGCGCCCATGACGTAGTGTGCCTGCGCCTCGTGAATGAAGATGATCGAGTTCACGCCGTTGGTGTTGGGCCCGTAGAGCGTGAACAGGTTGGGATAACCGGAGACCGTGAGCCCGAGGTATGCCGCCGCGCCGTCGCGCCAGTCGTCGCGCAGACGTCGCCCGCCGACACCGTAGAAGTCGACCGCAGTCAAGTACTCGTTCGCGCGGAATCCGGTTCCGTAGATGATCGTGTCGACCGCGTGCTCCTCACCGTCGGCGGTGCGGATCCCGGCCTCGGTGATCTCCATGATGGGTTCGGTCACGAGACGTACGTTCGGGCGGGTCAGGGTCGGGTACCACTCGCGTGAGATGAGAGGTCGCTTGCATCCCACGGGATAGTCGGGAGTGAGCTTGGCGCGCAGCTCGGGATCGCTGATCTTGCGTTCGAGATACGACCGCGCGAGCGCGGTCATATCGACGGTTTGCTGCGCGTCGGCGTCGAACGTCGCTCGCTCGTACGTCCAGAAGATCTTCCACCGCTCCCAACGGGCTGCGCCGGGAACGCGCGCGAACCGGCGCTGCTCCGAAGCCGTATACGGCCGATCGATACGCGGCGTGATCCAAATGGGGGTGCGTTGGAACACGGTGAGATGCTCGACGGTCGGCGCGATCGCGGGCACGTACTGCACCGCGCTCGCGCCCGTCCCGATCGACGCGACCCGCTCCCCGGCGAGCGACTTGCTGTGGTCCCAGCGCGACGAATGGAACGTTCGGCCGCGGAAAGCTTCGGCGCCCGGGATGGACGGCGTGACCGCGACGTTGAGCATGCCCAGACCGCTCACGATCACGTCGGCAGTGAACTCCTCGCCCGTCTCCGAACGGAGCCGCCAGCACGTGGAGGCGTCGTCCCAGCGCGCTTCGCGGATCGATGTACCCGCGCGCAGGTGTGGCCGCAGCCCGTACTGCCCGGCGCACCGTTCGAGATACGCGAGGATCTCCGGCTGCGTGGCGTAAGTCCGGCTCCACCACGGGTTCAGCTCGAACGAGAACGAATAGAGATGCGAGGGAACGTCGCACGCCGCGCCCGGATACGAGTTGTCGCGCCAGGTCCCGCCGACGCCGTCGGACCTCTCGAAAATAGTGAAGTCGTAGCCGGCCCGTTTGAGCTTGATGCCCATGACGATGCCACCGGCTCCCGCGCCGATGATCGCGATGTTCGGCTTGTGGACGGTTCTCGGCATGGCGAGACCCTAACGAAGAGTTCGCGACCGGGGCCCGGCCGCCGTGAGCGGTTCGGGCGACGCCGAAATGTGACATGTGGCCCGCGGGTCGCGATTCGGCGGTTTCCCGTGCCAGCCTGAGAAACGACGACATCAACTTCGGGAGCAATGAGTCGTGATTCGTAGCGAGCCACGTACCAATGGCCACACGTCGGAGACCGTCGGGCTCGACCCGCTCACGGGCGTGTGGAACCGCACCGGGTTCATCGCGGCGGCGACCCCTGTATTCGTGTCCTGCCGCCGACGGAACGCTCCCATCGCGCTCGCATACTTCGACTTCCAGTTGACTCGAGATCACGCCGACGACGCCTCGTCCGTCGACCGCATCCTCCTTGGGATGGCCGAGTTGCTCCGGCGCACCTTCCGCACCTCCGACGTGATCGGGCGCGTCGATCGGTTCCGATTCGCAGTGCTGCTCTCCGATTGCATCGACGACGCGCTGGCCGCCGTCGACGGCGTGCGCGGACTCACCGACGCGACCGCGCCCGAGCGACTCACACTGACGGCCGGCATGGTCCGCGGCACGAACCACGCAACGCTAGACGACCTGATGCGAGCGACCGACGCTCACATACGCTCGATCATGCGGGCCGAGTAGCCCGCCCCGACGGCGTTCGCGCCGGACCGGACCGTACAATCGCAGCGTGGCAGACGAGATCGCGCGCAGCACCAGGCTCCGCGCCGAACTGCCATCCGAGCGGCCGCGTCGCCGCGGCGTGTACCTGATCATCGCGGCGGTGGTCGCACTGGTCGCAGTCGTGAGCGTCCTGGTCGCTTCCAGCTCGAATCCTTCGGCCATCTCTGGTCCGGTCGACACCTCGAACCTTCCCAACAACGGACCCGCGCCGGCGCTCGCGGCCAAGGGTTGGATCAACTCGGGCCCCCTCACTTCGGCCGACCTGAAGGGCAAGGTGGTGCTGTACGACATCTGGACGTACTCGTGCATCAACTGCGTCCGCACACTTCCCTATGTGCGCGCGTGGTACGACAGGTACCGTGCCGACGGGCTGGTCGTGATCGGCGTGCACTCGCCCGAGTTCGACTTCGAGAAGGTGCACAGCAACGTCGAAAAAGCGGTCAAGCACCTCGACGTGACATGGCCGGTCGCGCTCGACGACGACATGACCATCTGGAACGCCTTCCACAACCAGTACTGGCCGGCCGACTACGTCGCCGATCGCGACGGGAACCTCCGCTACTCGCACTTCGGCGAGGGCGACTACGACAACACCGAGAACGTCCTGCGTTCGCTCCTGGGTGTAGCGGCGTCTTCGCCCCGCGCCGACAAGAACGTGAAGGCGGAAACGGCGTCGGGGCAAGAGGTGAATCCCGAGACCTACCTCGATGTCGAGCACGGTCAGATCAACGCGCAGCTCGGCGAGCACGTATATCCCGCCTCCGGATCCCTGGCTCCGGGAGATGCTGCGATCGAGGGACCGTGGACGGGCGAGAACGAGAAGGTCACCTCCGCCGCCGCGGGCGCGACGATCGCGCTCGGCGTGCACGCGGAGTCGGTCAACCTCGTGCTCGCCACTGCGACCGGAAAGCCGATGGATGCCGCCGTCACCGTCGACGGCCGTCCGGTACCCGTCGACATCCGGGGAGCGAGCGTTCACCTCGACACGCGCGGCCAGACCGTCGTGACGGTCACCGCGCCCGACATGTACCGGCTGATCCTCGCGCCCGGGGTGCAAGATCATCAGCTGAGAGTCATCGCCGAGGAACCCGGCCTCGAGGCGTACGACTTCACCTTCGGGTGAGGAACCAGCGGCGCTGGGCCGGCTGATGCCCCACCGATGAGCAACACCGTCACCCAGGTCGTCGCGCTGTTCGGCGCCGGCGTCGCGTCGTTCCTCGCGCCGTGCATCATCCCCCTCGTTCCCGCGTACCTCGGGATCATCGTGGGCGAGATGGGCGACGCGCACGATCCCGCGCGCGCGGTGCCGGCGACGTTGCTGTTCATTGCCGGCTTCACGACCGTCTTCGCCGGCCTCGGCGCAATGGCCGCCCTACTGGGTTCGTCACTCTCGACCTTCCAGAACGGCGTTCGTATCGTCGGCGGCATCGTCATCACTGTGATGGGCCTCGCCCTGCTCGGCGTGCTGCGCGGACCGCTGGCGCGCGAGCGCCGGCTGATACCCACCTTGCCGAGGGTCACGGGAGTGCTCCGCCCCTACGTCGTCGGGGTTGCGTTCGGCGCGGGTTGGAGCCCCTGTGTCGGCCCGCTACTCGCGGCCGCGCTCACCATCGCGGCACGCAGCGAAGAGGTCGGACGGGGCACCCTGCTGTTGAGCGCGTACGCGGCGGGCATCGGTGTGCCCTTCCTACTCGCCGCGCTCGGGCTCGCGTCGTCACCCGGGCTCGCGGCGCGATTGCGCCGCGCCGGTCCGGCCCTCGAACGAGTCGCCGGCCTCTTGCTCCTCGTCCTCGGCGTCTTGCTCGTGAGCGACACGTACGTGCATCTCACGTCGTACCTCGCTCGCTTCGTTCCCGCCGTGCACGGGCTCTGAGCGTCGCGCGGCAACCGATCGCGCCCGAGCCGCACGCCTCAGAAGTGCGTGAGGAGATCTGCGAATCGATCGATCTGAATGAGCCGCTCGACCGTCTCGTCGATCTCGTCGTGCTCCATCGCCCACGTATTCACATTGGGGATGAAGACCGCACCGATCCCGGCCGCGAGAGCGGGAAGTATGTCGGACTTCGGAGAGTTGCCGACCATCCAGGTGCACTCGGGGTCGAGCGACTCGTCATCCACGAGACGTGCGTACACGTCCGCGTTCTTCTCGGGCACGATGACGATCCGCCGGAAGTGCCCGCTCAGTCCCGACACATCGATCTTCGCGCGCTGCTCGGTGTGGTCGCCCTTCGTGAGGAGCAACAGATCGTGCCGCTGACCGAGTGCGTCGAGCGTCGTGTGCACGTCGGCGATCGGCTCGATGGCATGCGAGAGCAGCGGAGCCGCGAGCGATTCGATGCTGGCGCGGTCGGCGGCGGTCGGAGGGCGTTCGAGCAGATCCTCGAAGCACTCGTGCAGGCTGCGGAGGAACACGCGCGTGCCGTAACCGTGGGCGACGGAGTTCGCCGCCTCGATGTCGTGCAGCGTCGCCCGGATCGACGCCGGCTCGAGGGTGGGATGTGCGAGCCATGCGATGAAATCGTCGATTGCCCGCTCGAAGAGGATGTTCGCCTCCCAGAGCGTGTCGTCGGCATCGAAGATGAGGTGCAACCGCGGCGCGCTCACCCACCGGAATCTAGGTCGAGCGCAACGACAAACCCGCTCCAGGCACCCAGTACGACCGACGCGGCGACGCGTTCGCCGTCGCGCGTCCGGTCCGTCGCGATGAGCACCCGGCCGCCCACCCCTTCGACGACCGCCGGCTGCGCGGAGAAATTCACCAGCACCGCGTGGCCGCGGCCGCGTTTCCACGCCCATACGTCCGCAGGCGCGGAGATCGCCTCGTACGTCCCGGTGCAGAGATCGGGAGTACGCCGGCGCAACGCGATAAGGGAACGGGTGAGGTTGAGCACCGAGCCCGCCTCTGGTGGCTGGCTCTCGACGTTGACCGTTCCGTCGCCCATCGGGTAGAGGAGGCCGGACATCCACCATGGCGGCCGCGTATCGTCGCTCATGTCGTCGGCCGACATCTTCATCCCCCGTCGCGGTGCTGTTTCACACCGTATTGTATGCGGGCGCATATATCTGTACTGTCACGGGATGAGCGCGAACACGATCTGGGTCCGGCGACCCACGGCCGTCCCTGCCGGTGAGGTGAGCGCGCCGACCTTCCGTCTCGACCGCCCGCTCGCCGGCCTGATCATCGGCTTGCGTACCGATCGCGCGTGGCGATCATGGCAGCTGATATCGAAGATCTGGGACGACTACCTCCGGCGCGACGGCGCCGAGACGATCGCGGTCGAAACGGGTGCGCAAGTCGGGCAGCCCGCATCCAGCGACCGCAAACACATCGAGGAGTTCGCCGGTCAGGTCGACGCGGCGATCGTCGGGCTGGGCACATGCGGATCGTGCACGACGTTCACGATCAAGGACGCGGTCACGGTCGAGAAGCACGAGAAGCCGGTCGTCGCGATCGTGTGTGAAGAATTCACGGTCCACGCGCACAATGTCGCCCGGCACGTCGGGCACGCAGACATGAACGTGCTCGTACTCCCCTATCCACTCGAGGCGCGTCCTACCCAAGAGCTGGAGCAGATCGCACTCGACTACTACCCGAAGGTCCTCCAGCTGCTGGGTGCGACGGCGTGATGCTGGCGAGCGAACGCGTCGAGGTACCCGCCGACCCGCGCGAGTTCTACGAACGTGCAATCGAGGAGCGTTGGAGCGACGGGGTACCTCAACTGCCCGCCACGGACGATGCCGTCGAAGCGTTGCTCGCGGCGTCGCCGTACCCCGCCGATCACGTGGTGTGCGTGCTCCCGCCCGTGAACGGGGTCGCGACCACTGAGCTCGTCGCCGTGAACGCGGCGCTCGCGGGTGTGGAGCCGGCCGCGTTCCCGGTGGTGCTCGCGGCGTTGGAGGCAATGTCGGAACCGGAGTGGAACGCCTTCGGGCTCACGACGACGACCTCCAGCGTGTTCCCGATGCTCCTCGTGAACGGTCCGTGCCGCGATGAGCTCGCGATCGACTACCGCGCCTCTTGCATGGGCGGCGCGGCCGGTCGTGGGTCGATGACGATCGGTCGCGCGGTGTCGTTGTGCCTGCGCAACATCGGGGGCCAGCGCGCCGGCGAGACGACGAAGTCGGTGTTCGGCCAACCGGCCCGTTTCGGTTTCTGCATTGGGGAATGGGAAGAACGGTCGCCGTGGCCGTCGCTGGCGCAGCGGCGAGGTTTCACCGCCGACGACGACGTCGTCACCGTGCACGGCGGGAAGGGAACCTTCCCGATGGCCGACATCCACAACGACGACGCGCACGACCTCCTCTACCTCATCGCCAAGAGCATCGCGTACCCCCTTGCCAACATGTTCCTCGGAAACGTCGGCAACGGTGAGGTGGTCGTGGCGTTCAACCCGATGTGGGCGGAGCGATTCGGCGCCGCGTTCCCCAACGTCGACGACCTCACCGAGTTCCTGCGCGACAACGCCTGGCAGTCGATCGAGCTCTGGCCGGATGCGAACGCGGAGATGCTGCGGAATCGAGACCGCGTCGACAGCCACGGGCGCGTGCACCTCGTCGAGCGACCTGATCAGATCGTGCCCATGGTGTGCGGGGGCCTCGGGAGCCTGCACGCAATCGGGTTACCGAGCTTCGGCGAGAGCACCATGCAGAGCAAGCCGGTCGTGCGCAGAACATGACGATGGATCCGGCCGACGTCGCGACAGCGGTCGACGAGCTCGCCGGGTTCCTTCGCGCCGACGGCGCCGATCTCGTCGTACGAGAGGCGAACCCGAAGACGGCGCGCGTGCACCTCGCGCTCGTGCTCGACGATGTGAACTGCGCCGATTGTGTCCTGCCTCCCGACGAGCTTCGCGAGACGATCGCCGACGCGTTGCAGGGTCGCATCAGCAGCGAGTTCGAGCTCGTACTCGACGACCCGCGCCGCGCCTCGTGAGCGAAGGCGCCGCGACGCGGGTCGACGCGTTGCCGAGCTGGACCGCCCTCGTGACCGTGTATCAATCCGTGCTGCACGATGTCGTGGCCGAGCTCGACGACGAAGCCGGGATGGACTCCGGGGTGTTCTCGGCACTCGCGTACCTCGCCCGCGCGCATCCGATCCACCGGCTGCCGATGGGCGAACTGCAACGGGCGATGCACCCCAGGTACAGCCAGTCCGGTTTCAGCCGGCTCGTGCAGCGGATGGAATCGGACGGTCTGGTCGAGCGGCGGCCCGATCCCGCCGACCGGCGAGCATCGATCATCTTCACGACGCGCGCCGGCCGCGCCCGGTTCCGCGACGCGAACGCGGTCTACGTAGCTGCGCTGCGCAGGGCCTTCGGGCGATACCTGCGTCCGGCGGAGCACGCGCGGCTCACCGAGATGCTCAGTCGCCTCGTCGCCCGCCGCGACGATCGACACGACCTCCCCTGATTTCGTCGGGCCTGCGCGAGGCGATCTGCTGACGCCGGCGGCGAAGGCCGTGATGCCTGCCACCGCCGCGACCTGCGCGAGCACCTTTCTCGGACTCCGAGAAGTGGGTGAAGGCACGCGCTGTGTCGACGCTCGCGCACTCGAACACGTCGGCGGAGATCTCTCCGCGCCACGCCAGGCCCCGCCCGCCGTCGTCGCCGACCGGGCTGGTCGGGAGCTTATCGTTCTTCCAGGCGTTGAACTCGTTGATGAACGACTGCGCCGACCACGACAGTGGCGGCGTCATCTGTTCCTTCACGACGCCGGCCTTGCCTTCGGCATCTCGAGCATCGAGGTTCGCCTTGATGCGCCCGACGTGATGGTTGTACGCGAACCGGCGCGCACCCGCATACGAGCACAGCAGCTGGGACTGCCCATCGGTGACGTCGAGGGCGTTCCGGAACGAGACACGACGCACGAGCGCATGGCCGGTCTGTGAGACCAGGTGCTTGTTGCCGCTCTTGCTGCTCCACTTCACTGCTGCTGAATGTGCCAAGAGGGTCTGCGAGGAACACGAGGCTCATGTCCCCTTTCGCGGCATCAGTTTCCGTCCGAGCAGCCCCAACGAGCCCGGTTTTACAAAGCTCGTTGAGGTCGGGAAATAGACCACATGCTCTTAGCCGGACGGGCGGCCGGCGAGGGTGTCGATGTACGCGACGATCGCGGCCGCCTGCCGAGTCGTGAGCGAGTGCGGCGGGACGAGGCTCGACATCAATCCCTTGCGGAAGCCGGCCACGGTCTGCGCGTCCGGATCGAGGATGGAGCGTTCGAGATACGCGTCGTCGGCCGTCACGGTCGAGCCGTCGGACAGCTTGACCTGGCTCCCGGCGAGGCCCGCGAACGTCGGACCAGCGCCCGATCCGCCGTTCGTCGTGTGACAGACCAGACAAGGTTTGGCCTGGACCAGGCCGGCGCCCTGCTCCACGAGCGACGGCGGGCCGGGTGGCGCGGTTGCGTGCGAGCCACCTCCACACGCGCTGACGGCGAGTGCCGCCGCGAGAATCCAGCGGGTCGAGCGCGCGTGGTGAAGCACAGCCTTCGATGTCATGCCCCGTCGCAGCCTCGCATCGCGGGCAACTTACTCGTGTCGGGGAACTCGGAATCGCGCCCCATACCCCATGCGGACGACTACGGGAAGGCGGCTCCGGCGCGGTTGGCGTGTTCGCGCACGACGATTCGCATGCCTGCGATGCCCAACGCGACCGCGCCTGCGATCTCGATGAGCACGACGATCCACGACATCGCGGTGACCCCGGTTCCGTGGGCGCCATCGAAGCTGTCGCTGAATGCACTCCAGTGCGGCAACAGGTGGACCGCGGCGACACCCAATGCGACCGGTAGACCGGTCAGCGCCGCGAGCATCGCCGCGTGCCGGTACCCGACGACAACGGCCGCGACGACACCGATGCCGACGACGGGGGAGATGTTCCCGATCCACAGCACCTGCGGCGTGACCGTGTCGAGGCCTCGACGCAAGTGGTCGGCAGTGTGCAGCCCGAGCCCGAGGGCGTAGAAGAGCGCACAAAATCTCAGGAGCCGATATTCGTGGGCCATTGGCCATCTCCCCTGGTCAGGCCTGATCTCGACGTCTAGATAGATCGCTCTACTGATAGAGTAGCTGTCGTGCCGACGCCGGACCAACCGGGCACCACCAGGGAGCGGATCCTCGACGCGACGGCCGCGCTCTTCATGCGCTACGGCTACACAGGAACGGGCCTCAAGCAGATCGTCGCGGACGCGAACGCGCCGTTCGGGTCGGTGTACCACCACTTCCCCGGGGGAAAGCAGGCGCTCGGCGTCGAGGTCATCCATCGATCGGGCGCGATGTACGGCGAGCTCGTCATGAGCGTCTTCGATGCCGCGCCCGACATCGTCACCGGCGTCCGCGACTGCTTCGCGGGGGCGGCCGAGGTGCTGCGCGCGACCGACTACGCCGACGCGTGCCCGATCGAGACGGTCGCCCTCGAGGTCGCGAGCAGCAACGAGCAGCTCCGCCTCGCCACCGCCGATGTCTTCGAGCGTTGGATCATCGAGGCGGTCACACGGTTTCGGGCGGCCGGGATCGAAGCCGATTGCGCGCGCGAGCTCGCCGTCTTCGTGATCTTCCTGCTCGAGGGCGCGTTCGTCCATTGCCGCGCGACGCGCACGACCGAGGCCCTCGAGGTTGCCGGCAAGCGGGCCGCATTCGTGATCGAGAGCGAGCTGCGCGAGCGGCCCGCCCGATAGCGCGCTTCAACCGTTGCCGCGTCACGAAGCCGATCGTGGTCGGCAGAAACGCGTGCGCCGCAGCTCAGAGCTTGAGTGCATGGATGATCGATGTCGTGAACGAGACAACGATGGACCCGTCGATGTCGTCGGGCTCGAAGCCGGTCACCTCGCCGGTCCCGTCGAGTTCGGCGCGCAACAGCGAGCGCACCTGTTCGCCGTCGGACTGCTCGGTGATCGCCACATCGATCGGCAGCCGGATATTTGCCGTGTTCGCGTAGCTCAGCTCGGCGAAACCGCCAGGTATCAGTTCCGTCAACTCGACCTCGGTAAAGGTCCGCACATGCGACGGGTCGAGCAGCCGGTGGATGTGGTCGAACAACTCACGCGTCTGCACATCCGGCGCGATGAGGTCGACGAGCACGACCCGGCCGCCGCAACGGCAGACCCCGCGCATCTGTTCGACGGCTCGAGCCGGATCGGCAAAGTGGTGCAGAGAGCTCCGGCAGAACACGACGTCGAACGACTCATCGACGAACGGCAGCGCTTGCGCGTCCCCCACCTGCAAAAGCACGTTCGAGACACCCGCTTGGCGTAGCCGTTCGGCACCGATGCGCAACAGTGCCGGGGTGAGATCGATACCGATCAACCGATGGACCGCATGAGCGACCGGCTCCGACGCGTGCGCGGCACCGCAGGCAACGTCAAGGACGACCATGTCGGCGGCAAGGGGCTCGATCCAGGACAGCGTCGATGATGGTCGAGGAGCGAACGGCGAGTCAGCGCCGACGAACAGCGACGCCTGCCGCTCGAACGAACGACGCACGACCGCTGAATGTTCGGAATCGGCCACCCGCAAAGGTTGCCCCACCCGGCCTGATCTTGCGAGCGCGGATGGACAGGTTTGGCGCGGTCACCCCGAAGTGCAACGGCTCGCGCGATTGGCGGGGCCGCGCGCCCCGGGCGCATCGAGCGTCAACGTGTCATCCGCACTTGCCATCTCGACCGCCGCACGCTCTTGCCGCTGCAGCCGGAGACAACAATCCCGATAGCGAGTGCTGTAAGTGCTCGACGCATGGTTGGCCTCCGACGCCGCTCTGCGGCGAGCGCTCATGATGTCCGATCCCGCGCCGGACGGCGAGTGCCGATCAACAGTCATGGCGAGCGACGCGGCGACGTCGTATTCGGGGGACACCTGCCGATCGGCCCACTGTTACCAACCTGACGGCCGGGGAAAGCTAGCGGCGACCGTGCCGCGGCGGGGCATCGGACCAGAGGCGTACCGGCTGCGTAAAGCGAGACCATGGAGTCCGTTCCAACAGCGGAGGTCATCATGAGCAACATCGACGAGGAGATGGTCCTGGCTCATTTCATCGTTTCAGGTGATGTCGAGCGTTCCCGCCGCTTCTACACCGAAGTGCTGGGCGGGAAGACCGTCATCTCCGGCGAGGCGAGTGACGAGGTGACCTACGTCGCGCTCGCCAACACGTGGATCATCATCAACGTCGGAGGAGGTCCGACGGACGACAAGCCGACCGTTACGCTCGAGACGCCGCGCGACCCAAATCGGGTGAGCAGTTTCCTCAACATCCGAGTTGCGGACATCCAAGCCGTGTACGCCGAATGGAGCGCGCGGGGCGCCCAGTTCCTGACGCCGCCAAAGCAGCACGAGACCGAGATGCGCTGTTACATCCGCGATCCCGACGGCTACCTGATCGAGGTGGGTCAAACGACGCTGCCCAGAGGTTGGCGTCCACCGTCTTGATCAGCCACGCTCAGCCATGGCATACGCCGGCGGCGGTACGTCGCTCTAGACTGGAGCGCCTTAGGCGCCGGTGGGCATGGCGACGCGATCCCGGGAGCGCCAGTGATCAGAGCGGGCTTCGTCGGCCTCGGCAGCCAGGGCGCCGGGATGGCACAGCGCATCATCGAGCAAGGTGTACCGACGACGCTCTGGGCCCGGCGCGCGCAATCGCTCGAGCCGTTTGCCGGCACCGCCGTCTTCGCAGCCGATCCGGTCGAGCTGGGACGGGCGAGCGACGTCGTGGGCATCTGCGTCACCGACGGCGCCGCAGTCCGCGACGTCACCCTCGGGCCGCGCGGTGTCCTGGCCGGGATGGCGGCCGGCAGCGTCCTCGCGCTGCACTCCACGATCGGTACGGACGATTGCGCCGCGATCGCAGACGCGGCCGCCGCGACCGGAGTACACGTGATCGATGCTCCGGTGAGCGGCGGAGGCGCGGTCGCGGTCGCGGGCCGGCTGACCGTGTACGTGGGCGGCGCCGACGACGCGGTGGCGCGCGCCCGACCGGTCCTCGCGACCTACGGCGATCCGATCTTCCACATGGGTGCACTCGGATCCGGTCTCCGGACGAAGCTGCTCAACAACGCACTGAATGCCGCACACTTCGCGCTCGCCCACGACGCGTTCGCGATCGGCGCGGCGCTCGGCCTCGACCCGGTGGTGTTGGGCGACGCGCTGCGCAGCGGCAGCGGTCGCAGCTTCTCGCTCGAGGTGTTCGTCGGGCTCCATTCGTTCGCCGGCGCGTTCGCCGACCACGTCGGCCCGATCATGTCGAAGGACATGCGACTGTTCGAACAGGAGGCCGGACCCGCGCCCGACCGCGCGGTGCTCCTCGCATCAGCCGACCGGTTCCTCGAGCTTCTCGGGCATCCGCGCGGCCTCGTGGAGGAAGGCGTGCGATGAGCCGGGCCGACAACAGCTCGCGGCCGAGCGTCGACACCCGCACGCGTCCCATCGGAGGCGGTCCGCCCGTCGACCCGGCAACCTTCTGGAACGGCGAGTGGCGCGAGGCGCTCGCGCGCAACGGTGCGCGCGCCGCTGCGGATGCCGAGCGACTCCGTCTGCCGCCGATCGCGATCTCGGTCGGAAACGACGTGTGGACGCTCCGGCGCGGCGAGAACTCCGTCGAAGTCGTGCCCGGCCGCGACGCGACGACGCTGCAGGTCGCGCTCGACCTCGATGCGTTCGTCGACCTCGTGTCGGAACAGCGGACCGCGCTCGGTCTGGTGGTCGGCGCTCGCGTCGAAGGCGATCCCGATGCGAACGCCGCGTTCTGCGCGTGGGATCCCGTGTTGCGCAGCGCGCTCGAGGGGCGCAGCGTGTACCAACCGGGTGACGTCACGTTGCGCGCCCTCGACGGCTCGCTGCTCGAGCTCGACCAACGGTTCCGCCTCGACGATCGACCGGCCGAGGCCGCGCACTTCCTCGCGGAAGCCGGGTTCCTGCTCGTGCAGGACGTGTTCACCGATGACGAGGTGGACGCAGTCGATGCCGACTTCGCCCAGGCCGTCGACGCCGCGAGTCCAGACGACGGTGCTTCGTGGTGGGCGGCGACCCGCAGCGGTGAGCGCTACCCGTGCCGCATTCTCGATTTCGCCCGGAAGTCGCCCGCCTTGCGAAACCTGCTCGCGGATCCGCGGTTCCTCGCGATCGGCGAGCTCCTCGGCGACGGTCACCGGCCCGGCGACCCCTTCGGCGAGCACTTCGCAGAGGTCACCGCGGAAGGGCTCGTGAAGCGGGTCGATTCCGTCGAGGGCCTCGTGTGTCTCCCCTGGCACAAGGACTGCGAACGCGGCGGCCACTCGCGGTTCTGCTCGGGGCTCACCGTCGGCGTGTGTCTCACACCGGTCGACGTAGCCCACGGCGGGCTCGACGTCGTCGCCGGTTCGCACCGCGCCAACATCGCCCGCGATCAGGTCGACGCGGGCCTCGACCTTCCTCGCGTCACGCTGCGCGCAGACCGCGGCGACCTCACCGTGCACATGTCGTGCGCGCTGCATCGCTCGACCCTTCCCGTGAGCCGCGAGCGGCGAGTCGCCTACACGGGCTTCGCACTTCCGCCGCGCCCGGGCGATCACCACGCCGACGAAGCCCAAGCGCGATTGCGCCGCGAACGCGCGGCCATCGGCGACGCGAACACGAGTGCGCGGCTCGGCGCGGAGATGCCGCCCGGAAGGTCGGCGCGTTGCTCGCCGAGATGACGCCGATTGGTAGACAACGACCAACCCGATCGAGACCGCGGAGGTAGCGGTGCAGGACGACGAGCAGGCGCACGCGCGGCAGGCACTGGCAGAGGCACGCACCGAGACGGGAAGGCGTCGCTACCGAGAGGTAATGGTCTCGGACGCGCCGCCGCCGGCGACGCCGTACCTCGAGCGCGGTGTCGTGGACTCGGTCTTCGGTGAGCTGTGGGATCGTCCCGGCCTCTCACGGCGGGACCGCCGGTTCGTGACGCTCGCGTGCGTCGCGGCGGCCGCGGTCGAAGAACCCATCCAGCAGCACGTCTACGCGGCGCTCGCCAGCGGCGACATCTCGCGCGAAGAGCTCCAGGAGGTCGTGCTGCACTTCGCCTACTACGCCGGATGGCCCCGCGCCTCGGCGCTCGAGATGGCCTACTACCGCGCGATCGCGCGCATCGACGCCGAGGCCGGCGATCGCGCTGACTGAGCACCGGGGCATTCGACGGGGCGCCGCATAACGGGCGATTCAGACTCCGATCCCACGCAGGACTCATCGCTGACCTGTGCTCCCAAAACCGCCGCCGGATACGACAGGAGAACCAGTTACATGTCAGTTGGCGGAGAGACTGTCGCTCCGTCGTTTCTTCGTCGAGGCAATAGTCCAGCGACGGCGCCGATCGCGTTGGCGAGCCGCGCCATGTGGAGCAGCGTGTAGTCGGGGTGTCGTTCCAGGCGAGGTCAGGCGTCTCACTCTCTCATGAGCATCAACGCAGCTTCGCGTTCGAGGTCGACGTACGGTTCGCCGCTCACGTCGATTGCGACGCGGTCGATCGTTCCACCGGTAAATGTGTAGGGCGAGGTTCCTGGGTAGCCGTTGGTGAGTGCCTCGCCGGGGTCGCGTCCGACGTAGAGGTTCGCGCCCGCGATCGCGAAGGCGCCGAGCTGCGTCTTGATGCGGCCCTCGCCGACTCTCTTGTCTGAGTGATACAGCGACAGAGTCCCCGTCGCGCTGTTGCCGTCGTTGCCGTCTTTCTCGAACGCGGCCGAGAGGATCACCTGGGCACCACTGGGGATGTCTTCGTTTCCGACGATGAGCTGCTCGATGTTGCCGACGAAGTTGTTGACGTAGTGCAACCGATTGTCCTTGACATACAGCGCGTGTCCACCGAACTGGGAGCCCATCGAAAAGAGCACACCCGACGCGCCCGGTGCGGGGATCGCGACCAGCGCGCCGATCGCGAACGAACGGTTTCGCACGTTGACGGCTTGCCACTCCGGAACCGCCGCGCCGGGCCGGTAGACGTAGCGGTTCCGCGGTGCCGTGAGTTGCGGGCGGGGTGTCCCCATGATCTCGACCGGGACGCGGTCGTCGAGGGGGAACGCCGTGTTCGCTCCCGCTTCGGCGAACCAGACATTCACCAACTCCCGGACCTTGTCGGGCTCCTCGGCCGCGAGGTTGTGCACCTCGGCCCGGTCGACATCAGTGTGGTACAGCTCCCACTCGTCGTCGTTGAAATGACCCCAGCCGGCCAGCGTCGGATGCGTTGTGACCGCCTTCCAACCCTCGTGCCAGATCGAACGCGAGCCGAGCATCGCGTAGAACTGCGTCTTTCGCGTCGACGGCGCAGACGCGTCCTCGAGACTTCCGCGCATGCTCACGCCGTCCAACGGCGTCTGAGGGTGGCCCTTGATCGACTCCGGCGCCTCGACGCCGAGCAAGTCGAGCAGCGTCGGAACAATGTCGATCGCGTGGTGGTACTGCTCGCGCAACTCACCACGAGCCTTGATCCCCTTCGGCCACGAGATGATGCACGGGTCGCAGGTCCCGCCATTGAACTCATATCGCTTCCACATCTTGAACGGCGTGTTGAACGCCATCGCCCAACCATTCGTGTAGTGGTTGTACGTCGCAGGGGTGCCCAGCACGTCGAGCTTCGCGAGGTTCTCGGCGATGTCGTCGGGAATGCCGTTCGCGAACTTCATTTCGTTCACGGAACCGTCGGGACCCCCCTCGCCACTGGCACCGTTGTCGGAGACAAGAACGACGATCGTGTTCTCCAACTCACCACTCTTCTCCAACGCGTCGAGCAACCGACCGATGTGGTGGTCCGCGTGCGCCAAGAAGCCCGCATACACCTCCGCCATGCGCGCGAAGAGACGCTTCGCGTCGTCGTCGAGCGAGTCCCACGGGCGCGTGAAATCCAGTGGCGGGAACGGAATGCCGTCCGGACCGGTACGCGTCTCCGGCGTACCGATCGGGTTGATCGGCGGCAGTTCGGTGTCGGCTGGGACCATGCCGAGCTGCTTTTGCCGCGCGAGCGTTTGCTCGCGCATCGCTTCGTAGCCCATGTCGAAGCGACCTTTGAACTTGTCGCTCCACTCCTTCGGAGCATGGTGCGGTGCGTGGCACGCACCGGGCGCGTAGTACAGGAAGAACGGCTTCTCCGGGACGATCGCCTTCGCATCGGAGATGAACTCCAACGCCTTGTCCGTAATGTCGTCCGTGAGGTGGTAGCCCTCCTCCGGCGACTTGGGCTGGTCGACCATGTGGTTGTCGTACACGAGGTCCGGATACCACTGGTTCGTTTCCGCACCCAGGAACCCATACCAACGCTCGAACCCTCGGCCGGTCGGCCAGTTGCGCCGCGTCGCCGCCAAGTTCATCTCGTCGGTCGGACAGAGATGCCACTTGCCCACCATGTAGGTATTCCAACCCGCCTCACCGAGGATCTCCGACAACATCCCGTTCTCGGGCGGGATCGTCCCACTCGCGTTGGGAAACCCGATCGACGCCTCGGTGATACACGCCATGCTGTTGCGCGTGTGATTCCTACCGGTCAACAAACACGACCGCGTCGGCGAACACAACGCGGTCGTGTGCCACTGCGTATACCGAACACCCCTCGCGGCGATGCGATCGATATTCGGTGTGTCGATCGGACCTCCGTAACAGCTCAACGCCGAAAAACCCACGTCGTCCAACACGATGTACAACACGTTCGGCGCACCCTCCCGCGCCCGAGGCGGCTCGAACGGACCCCAATCCGGCTCCGAATCCCGAACATCGACGTTGACCGTGCCACCGAACTTCCGGCCCATACCGCCTACCTCCTATGACACGCGAACCCCATGACACTCAAACCCCATGACACTCAAACCCCATGACACCCAAACCCCATGACACCCAAACCACATGACACCGATAGCGATGCAGCAGGCATCGTCCCGACCGATCCGAAACGACCACATCACCCAACCGGGGTGAACAAGCCTGCGACGCGACCGTTCCCGAGACGCACCAAACTGAACCGTGCACGGGAACATCCAGCCCGCACGGGCTCGTTGCGCGGGGATATCCGCGGGATGCGCTCGACATCTGCGGCGAAGGAGCGGGGTGGGCGCTCCTCGTACAGCCTTCTTACAAGTCCGTTCGTGAGAGCGGGTGACCGGGATCGAACCGGCATGGTCAGCTTGGAAGGCTGAAGTTCTGCCATTGAACTACACCCGCGAAGCACGACAGCGTAACGCCCGGTCCCTTGCGTCACGAACGCGAGAAGTAGTGGCCTTGGTCGAGGTCGTCGATGGGCCCGGGGTGTGTGGGCTGCCAGCCGAGAAGTTCGCGGGTGAGTGCGCTGGATGCGGGGCTGTCGGACGCCAGGATGCGGCCAGCCACGTGAAGTGCTCGGCCGCGGCGTCGGGCGAGATGGCGACCACCGGGACGTCGAGATGACGCCCGATCACCACTGCGATGTCGCGGACCGGCACGCCTCGACGAGCTGAAAGCCGCGACTTCCGGCGGTTGATCGCGCTTCCGGCGAGCGCAGGGCAGTTGTGGCGTCACCCACATCACTCCGACATACTCCCGACCATGGCGACCTTCGTATTCAGACTCAAGGCTCCACGACCGACGTTCGCTCTCGACATGACCGATGAGGAGCGCGAGATCATGGGGCGCCACGCCGCCTATTGGAAGCCGTACCTCGACGCACACCAGATGGTGGTCTTCGGCCCGGTGCTCGATGACACCGGATCGTGGGGCCTCGGCGTCATAGAGGCCGAGGACGAGGACGAGCTGCGGGGCTTCGCCGCGCGCGATCCGGCGGTTACCAGCGGGACTGCCAACATCGAGGTCGGGAGGATGCTCGCGGGATTCATTCGTCCGCGCTGAGTGTCAAGGCGCCTTCGGATCTCAGCCGGCGCGAGAGCAGGCCGGTTCGAGCTAGCCAGGCTCGCCGTTCGGGCACCAGGCGTTTGCCGGGACCCCGTCGCAGGGGTTCGGCATGGATCCGAGCGTCGTGGGCAAAGGATGCATCACGACGCCCGTCGCTTGTGGGTACTTCGAGCCGGCCGGGCAGGCTCCGTTCCCGGTGTCGCACAGCACCTGGGCCAGCAACGGGCCGCCGGTGTTCGCAGCGGTAGTGAGCGCCCCGCACGTCGGTTGGGTTTGCTCGAGGTTCGGAGGTGCGCTGCCGTTGGGTGCAACGTTGTTCGAGTAGCAGTTCTGCGGTAAGTGCGCGTTGATCACTATCTGGCCGAAGTCAGCGTTTGCGGGGTTCCCGAAAAACCCGTTGTGCGAGAAGGTGTTGCCGATCAGTGCGTCGCCCTCGGGGTCAAGAACGCACCCGAAGCCCTTGAGTGGATGTCCGCCAACGCCGGCGCAGGTCTGATCGAGCGACGGCGTTCCGCTGTCGGGAAACGGGACGAACAACACGCCCCACGCGCCGTTGTTGGAGAACTCGTTGTCCATCACGGTGTCGTTGCGGCCGCCCGAAATGGTCATTCCCGTTCCCGTGGGGCCCTCGCTCGCGTTCCCCGCTTTGGGGACGTTCGGGTTGTTGTTGTCGTGCACCTTGTTGTGCATGAACACCCAGCACGAATGCGTATGCGTGATCTCGCTGATCGCGTTGTCGGGACATGCGCCGTTCTGCGGTGCAGGCGGATCGCCGGCAACCTGCGTGTTCGTGTCGAAACCGTCTTGGTTGTTGTCGAACTCGGAGTTCTCGATCACGATCGCGCCGCCGGAGTTGGTTCCGGAATAGCCGAGCGCGCTGTACTCGAGCCAGGCCTTGTCGATTGTGATGCCGCAGACCTGCAGACACGCACCGACATACATTCCGGAATCGTTGAAGTTGCTCGCGTATGTGGTCGTCCACGTCGCGGGTCCGGACGCGTTCGACGCGAAGATGCCGTACTGCGCGGCGGTGTTCTCGTTCACGAAGGCCGTCGACGTCGCGGTGAGGTAGCTGCCTTCGTAGCCGGTCAGCCCGATCTGGCCGCTGTCGTCACCGCCGTTCCACCAGATTTCGTTGCCCGACGGCGCGCTTCCCGCCAGGAAGTTGCAAACGGTGAGGTTGTCGATCGAGACGCCGTCGGCTTTCCAGACGAGGATGCCATTGCGTCCATTGTGCTTACCTCCTGCGGCGACGGTGCCCAAGTCTTGGTCGCCCGACCTCGCGCTGCACGGGCTCGCACCAGGTTTCGTCCCGTCCACGATGACCTTGTTGCGGTCCATGCCGCGCAAATGCACGTTCGACTTCGTGATCAACACACCACCGAAGCCGCCGGTCGACACATAGCTCTGCGGAGCCGACTCGTCGTCGCGCTCGTGGTAGTCGCCGGGCGCGACCAGGATCCAATCAGCGGGCTGCGCGGCGTTTATCGCGGCTTGGATCGTTGTGTACTTCCCGGCATGACCCTTGAAGGTGCCCACGAGCAACACGTGCCCGCCGGCAGGTGCCGTCGGTGTCGAGTGGCTCGACGACTTTGCCGAGGAGCTACACGCCGCGAGCGCCAAGACTGCCGCGAGTCCCGCGCCGAGTACCAGCCGCATGTAGGCCGGAGTGTCAACCCGAGAGTTGTGCATCGGCCGAATGTCCCTTCGCTCGGAGGGACACTATGCGCGAACCAATAGCCGCACCACGCCCTGCCGGGATCGATCCCTGTCACCGTGCGAGCAGGTCGATCACGGGAGCGAACGGCTCGATCTCCCGCACGCTGAAGTAGGAGATCCCCCACCGCGATCGGCACGCGAGCAAGTGCTCGGCGATCTCGGCGTGCGTCCCGATTGCAAGAAACGGCGTATCGAGTGCGTCCGCGGCCGTCGCGGTCCATCCATGGCGGGCCATGTTCGCCGCGGCCGCTTCTCGATCGTCGGTCACGATCACCGCTTGCACGAGGGCATGCAGCTCGAGTCGCTCGGAGCGGCCGGCGGCCTCCTGATTGATATACGCGACCGTCCGATCGAGGCGGTCCGGTTCCCAGCGGGTCTCGTGGCGCTGTCCGTCGGCGAGCGTGCGGCCCAGCATGGTGAGCCCGATCGTGTCGGCGTGACGGGCGGCGTGCCTGAGCGCCTGGCGCCCGTTGACACCCACCAGGATCGGGAGGTGCTGCTGCAGCGACCTCATCGTGTTCACATCACGGACGTGATAGTGCTCGCCCGAATACGACACCATGTCCCCGTCGAGAAGCCCCCGCAGGATTTCTACGGCCTCGCACAGGCGCGCCTTGCGGATCGCGGGCGCGTCGAATGGGATGCCGATCGCTTCGTACTCCGTGAACGAGTGCCCGGCACCGATACCCAACTCCATACGACCTCCCGTGAGGTGGTCGACGGCGGCGACCTCCCGGGCCAGCTGCACCGGGTGACGGAAGTCGTTGTTGATGACGAGCGGGCACAACCGCGTCCGCTCAGTAACGAACGCGACGGCCATCAGCGAGGCAAGCGGCGCCCAGCCGTCACCGACGTGGTCCGACGTGTGGATCACATCGAAGCCCGCCGCCTCTGCGGCCGCCGCTTTCGCGAGCAGCTCGCCCGATGCACTCGAGGGAAGTTGATACCCGAACCGGAATGCGTGGTCACTCACGCGCCGTAGATTGCCCGGTCGATCACGCTCCGCGCCTGGTTACTGATCTGTTCGATTGCGCGGTCCTCTCCGCGGCCGACGACTCCACCTTCGGTCCGATCACGTGCTGCTCGTACCCGCGCCCGCAGGATCAGGAGGACGTAGTAGACGCCGGCGACCGCGAGCATCGCCCACAACGGGTACCACGTCGCCCAATACCGGAGGTTGCCGTACGCTAGGTCGCCGGCACCCCCCGCGATGAACGCGAAGTAGAAAAGACTTGCAAGAGTTGACGCGACGATCGCCGCCAACCAGACCGCGCCGTTCCGACCCGCTCTTCTCAGAACCGCAAACGCGCCAATCGGCGCGAACAGAAGGAGTGGAAACTGGAGCAGCATGGGATTCGTGGGTTCCTGCCGGCCGTTGATGCGCCCGGTCACGACGACGCCGAGGAAATGCGAAGGAACCCAGGCGAGCCGGTAGTTCTTGAGCGACTGATCGTTTCCCAAGCCCGGCTGCAAACGCGTGTGGAAGTGGTATGGCGTCGTCAGCGGGCTCCCGAACGCGTGGTATTGCGAGTATCCAATCACGGCAACGACCACAAAAAGTCCGATTGCAGTCCCGGCGGCGAGCCGCGCCCTTTCGTCGCGACGAACCATGGCCAGAGCGGCGACAACGGGTAGAGCAACGAACACAACGTCGCCGTACCGCGCGGCGAGGATCCACCCGAGGAGGAGGCCGACACCGACCGCGCGAATCCACGTGATCGTCCGAGGCGCAGTGAGAAGCACCATGATGGCAAGAAACGCAAAGACGACGACGCTCGAGTTCTCCGGTGTCACGATGAACTGAAACAGCGGCGAGCTGAACGCGAGCACTGCGACCGCGACGAGTGCCGCCGCCGCGCTCGTTCGGCCGAACACCAACTGCCAGAGTCGATTGGTGAGCATGAAGGTCAGCGAGCAGATTCCTCCGAACAACAAGACGTCAGCGGGCGCGAACGGATCGCCACGGAAACCAATCCTCGTGAACAGCGCACCCAGCACGGGGTAGCCGAGGCCGTAGAAGTACTGGACCGGCGCGTTCGGTAACCGGAGCTTCGCGAGCACGCGGGCGCTGCGCAGGTAATAGGATTGGTCGACCTGCCCGTAGTATCCGAGTGGCGTGAGGACGTGCGGCCGGAGCGGATTGAGCAGGATCCCATAGACCGCGTACGAGGCCGCGGCCAACCCGACGAGCGCGCACAAGACGGCGGACTCGCGAGTACTCAACCTTCGAGGCCATTCACGCGGGAAGGACACGAGCCTCCGTCTGGCAAAGCCGCTGTTGCGCGGACCACATACTGCACGATCTCAACCCGGTCCGTCCGTGCGAAAATGTGCGCCCGAGCGCTGCGCACTTGGCACGCTGTACTGGTGGTCGATCGACAGTTCCGCGAGCCGCGTACCGCGGCTCTGTACGACAGGTTCTGCGAAGGCCGGCCCGACTTCGAGTTCTACCTGCCGTTCGTGATGCAAGCGAACAAGGTGCTCGACGTCGGCTGTGGCAGCGGCCGGCTCTTGCACTTGGCTCGCGAGGCCGGGCACACGGGGCACCTCTGCGGCATCGACCCCGCCGGGGCGATGCTCGAAGTCGCACGCGCGCGCTCCGACATCGAGTGGCTCAGCGGCGACCTCGCGTCGGCACATTGGAATCAGGAGTTCGACCTCGTCGTCATGACGGGCCACGCGTTCCAGGTTCTCCTCGACGATGACGAGATACGAGCGGCGCTGGCAGCCGTCTATCGTGCGCTCACCGACGACGGCTTCTTCGCGTTCGAGACCCGGAACCCGTCGGTCCGGACGTGGGAGACCTGGACTCCCGCCAATGCGATGGAGATACTGAGCGACACGGGCTCGGTAGTACACATGGAGCATCAGTTCGACACGCCCGTCGATCCGCGCTTCGCGTCCTTTACGACGTCGTTCGCGAGCCCGGACTGGGATGCCCCGGTGCTCAGCCGAAGCACCTTGCGCTTCCTCACGGTTTCGGAGCTGCGTTCGTTCTTGTCCGCCGCTCACCTGAAGGTCATCGGGCGATTCGGCGACTGGGACCGGAGGCCGTACACCGACGCGAGCCCCGAGATCATCACGGTCGTGTCACGCGTGTGATGAGACGGCGACCTGCTACTCGCGGTCGTCGCCGAAGGCGCGCATGAGGCGCTCCCTGACCTCTGACGGCATGCTCTCGACATCGGTCTCGTCGAGCGCGTGGGTGATCGCGATGGTTCGGCGCATCTGATCGAGATATTCGCGACAGTGCGGGCAATCGGCGAGATGAAGATCGATCAGATCGACGAGGTCGTCCGTCAGCGCACCTTCGAGATACGCCGTCACGTCCTCGACGAACTGCCGGCAGACGTATGTGCTCGCGGCGCTCATGACCCTCGCACCTGATCGTAGTGGCGCTCGAGAGCGGTCCGGACCTTCGATCGCGCCCGGTGCAGCAGGACTCGCTGGTTGCTGTCGCTCACCTCGAGCGAGTCGCAAACCTCCTGGGCCGACAACCCCAGCACGTCACGCATGGTGATCACGACCCGTTGGTCGGGCGGCAACCCGTCGATGGTCGTACGGATCGCGTCGAGTGTCTCGCCGTCGAGCACCAGCTGCTCGGGGTCGTCCCACGGTTGCGGAGGCCGCTTCCAATGCCCGCGCGTCCGAGGGTTCAATCGCCGGAATCGATGGGGATCGACGGCCGGCTCCTCCGCGAGCTCCGCGGTCGACGCGAACGGGACCGTGCGATTCTCCTTGACGCCCCGCGCTCGCGCGATGTTGACGAGGATGCGAAACAGCCACGTCTTGACGCTGGCGCGTAGCTCGAAACGGTCGATCCCCTCGATGACCGCGAGCCAGGTCTCCTGCGCGACTTCCTCGGCGACGGCCTGATTCGGAACGTATTGGCGCGCAACCCGCACGAACGATCCGTTGTAGCGATCGAGGAGGTACGAGAACGCGTTCGCGTCGCGCGCCGTCAGCGCCTTGACCAAGACGGCGTCGTCCGAGTAGTCGAGCCCGTCCACGGGTCGGAGCGTATGTGATCGAACGCACGGCGTTTGGTCGGGTTGGAACCGGATCCGTTACGAACAAAGGTCCAGAGATTTCTCTGTAACGATTCCCGCCCGTCCCGCACTGGACCTCCGACCAAGCTGGCTGCAACGGAGGTAACTCGTGAAACCGTTTATTCGCATTGCGGCGACCGCCGCGTTAGCCGTCGCGCTCGGCGTCGCCTTCGCGGCGCCTGCGGTCGCCGACCATCCCGCGGCCGGACACGTCGGAGACACTGCCTCGTACGAGAACATCGGCCATGCCGTCTTCGTGCAGACGGACGGTCTCTCGGGGAATCGGATCGTTTCCTACGACCGCGCGCCCGACGGCTCACTCACGTTCGCCGGCAGTTATGCGACCGGCGGAGTCGGAGGCCAGCTCGATGGCTCTGTCGTCGACCACATCGCTTCGCAAGGCTCGCTGACCTACGACGCGGACCATTCGCTGCTGTTCGCCGTCAATGCGGGAAGCGACAACGTCTCCGTATTCGGTGTCCGCGGTGATCACCTCGATCGACTTCAGGTCATTCCGTCCGGCGGCCGGTTCCCGGTGAGCATCGCCGTGCACGACGGCCTCGTCTTCGTACTCAACGCCGAGGCGGGCGGCTCGATTCAGGGATACGGAGTGTTCTTCGGTCGTCTGTTCCCGTTGCCCGGCACGCATCGCGCGCTCGGACTCGACCCGACCGCCACCCCGCAGTTCGTCAACACTCCGGGACAGGTCGCGTTCTCACCGGATGGCCGCCAGCTGATCGTCACGACGAAGGCGAACGGCAACGACATCGACGTTTTCCGCGTCGGTTTCTTCGGCACACTGTCTGCTTCGCCTGTGGTGAATGCGGAACCGGGCACCGTGCCGTTCGCGGTGACGTTCGACGCGGCGGGCAATCTCGTGGTCGCCGAGGCCGGCACCAACGCGCTCGCCACATTCGCCCTTCACCACGACGGCACCGTCGTGCCGCTCTCGTCGGCCGGAACCGGGCAGTCGGCAACGTGTTGGATCACCGCGATTGACGGGAGGTTCTACGCATCGAACGCGGGCAGCGGGTCGGTGAGTCGATTCACCGAAGGTGCAGGAGGCACACTGACGCTCGTCGACAACACCGGCACCGATGCCGGAACCGTCGACAGCGCCGCGGCCCCGGACGGTCACTTCCTGTATGTCCAGACCGGTGCGAACGGCGTCGTCGACGAGTACCACGTGAACGGCAACGGATCGCTCACGCAGATCGGCAGCGTCACAGTTCCCGCCGCGGTCGGTGGGGAGGGCATCGTCGCGATCTGAGGTCACGACCTATCGAGGCCGCGGTGCGATCCGGCGCCGCGGCCTCGGTGGCGCGACTCGTCCTTTGCGAGCACCGGAAGCCTCTCCCGGCATTCGCCCAGGTCGGCAGGACCGGGAAGATCGGGTAGGGTATTGACGTTGACGTTGACGTCAATGAGCCGGAGGTTCCCGCCGATGACCATGCTCGCCGCCGAAGCACCGATCGCGCCGACCCCGGAACGGTACAAGTGGGTGGCGCTGTCGAATACGACGCTCGGCGTTTTCATGGCGTCCCTCGACGCGTCGATCGTCCTCATCTCGTTGCCGGCCATCTTCCGCGGCATCCACCTCGATCCGCTGCAGCCCGCCAACGTCGGCTACCTGCTCTGGATGTTGATGGGCTACCTCGTCGTCACCGCCGTGCTGGTCGTGACGTTCGGCCGCCTCGGCGACATGTACGGCCGCGTCCGGATGTACAACGCGGGGTTCGCGGTCTTCAGCGCGGCGTCACTCGCGCTTTCGCTCTGCCCGTGGTACGGCTCGAAGGGCGCGATGTGGCTGATCGTGTTCCGGGTCGTACAAGGAATCGGTGGAGCACTGCTTACCGCGAACTCGGCAGCGATCCTCACCGACGCCTTCCCGGCAACGCAACGCGGCTTCGCGATCGGCGTGAGCGTCATCGCCGGCATGGCGGGCGCGTTCATCGGTCTCGTCGCGGGCGGCCTCCTCGCCGACGTCAACTGGCGCGCGGTGTTCTGGATCAACGTGCCGATCGGTCTCTTCGGAACCGTGTGGGCATACCTCAAGCTGCGCGAGGTCGGTATCCAGAGGAAGACGCGCATCGACTGGTGGGGCAACATCACATTCGGCGTCGGGCTCGTCATGATCCTGATCGGTCTCACGTACGGCCTGCTGCCACACGCCGGACACGCCATGGGCTGGGACGGCCCGTGGGTCCTCTTCGAGATCGTCGGCGGCGTCGCACTCCTGTTCCTGTTTGCGTGGATCGAGACCCGCGTCGAGGACCCGATGTTCCAGCTCGACCTCTTCCGGATCCGCGCGTTCTCGATGGGCAACATCGCCGGTCTGCTGTCGGCGATCGGCCGCGGCGGCATGCAGTTCGTCCTGATCATCTGGCTGCAAGGCATCTGGCTGCCGCTGCACGGATACAGCTTCGAGCGAACTCCCCTGTGGGCGGGGATCTACATGCTGCCGTTGACCGGAGGATTCCTGATCGCCGGACCCCTCGCGGGCTGGCTCTCCGACCGGTACGGCGCGCGCCCGTTCGCGACCGGAGGGATGCTCATTGCCGCGGCGAGCTTCGGGCTGCTGACGTTCCTGCCCGCCGATTTCTCGTTCCCGATCTTCGCCGCACTTCTGCTGATGAACGGCATCGGCATGGGACTGTTCGCGGCACCGAACATGACGGGCATCATGAACAGCGTCCCGCCTGAAAATCGGGGCGCCGCGTCCGGGATGCGCGCGACGTTCCAGAACTGCGGCATGGTGCTCTCGGTCGGCGTGTTCTTCTCGCTGCTCATCGTCGGGCTGTCCGCCACGCTCCCCCACGCGATGGCGACCGCGCTCCACGCGAACGGCGTGGCCCCGGCCAAGGCACAACAGATCGCATCGCTCCCGACCGTCGGCAGCATCTTCGCCGCGTTCCTCGGCTACAACCCCATGCAGAAGCTGCTCGGCAGCGCGTCGCAGGCGGGCGTGTCACAAGCACAGTTCCACCAGATCACGAGCAAGACCTTCTTCCCGCACCTCATCGCCAATCCGTTCATGCACGGGCTGCAGATCGCGTTCCTCGCGTCGATGATCATGTGCCTCATCGCAGCCGCGGCGTCGTGGATGCGCGGCGGTCGCTATGTCGCCGAAGGTGCCGAGAAGGGAGCCGACTCTGTCGGACTCTTCGGCGCGCCGCGCGAACCCGGTTTGCACGGCGACGAGGCACCGGAACCGGAAGAATGGGTGCCGGCATGACGACAACGCCCGCCGAGCCCGAAGAGACGCTGCTCGCGATCGGCGAGGTCGCGCGCAACGCATCGGTGACGACCCGCACCCTGCGCTACTACCAGGAGATGGGACTGCTCCACCCGTCCGGTGTGACTCGCCGCGGCAACCGCCTCTACTCCGAAGCCGACGTCGAACGCCTGCAACGCATTCTCGAGCTGCGCGATGTGATGGGCTTCGACCTCGAGCGGATCCGCCTCGTCCTCGGCACCGAGGACCGGCTCGCCGAGCTTCGCGCCGAGGCGGAACGCGGGATCTCGCACGAACGCCGGCGCGAGATGATCGGCGAGGCGACGGAGCTCAACGCGCGGTTGCAACACGAGGTCAACCAGAAGATCGGGATGCTGCAGGGATTCCTTGCCGAGCTCCGGGCGAAGGCCAGCCGGTACCGCGACATCGCCGCCGAGGTCGGCGCGGAGACCGGCGACGCGCGATCACGGTGACACGGGGCCGGTGAGGGCGCGGGCCGACTGCTCCTCCCGCTCGACCCGCCCAACCCACTTCCGTATCCCCCCGGTTCCGTATTCGTGGTTGTTACGGAGGCGCCTCCGTGCTATCGCTGGCAGGCTGTAGCCGACACGTCGAGGAGCAGGCATGCCAGCGACCGCCGACCGCGATCAGGATCCCGATCAGGCGACGGTCGTCACCATCTTGTTCACCGACCTGGTGGCGTCCACGGAGACCATGGATCGGATCGGCGACGACCGGGCCGAGGCGCTCCGCCGCGCGCACTTCCGGCTCGTGCGCGACGCGGCCGCCGCTCACGGCGGGAAGACCGTCAAGTCGCTCGGCGACGGCCTGATGATCGTGTTCGCGAGTGCGGTCCAGGCGGTTACCGCGGCGGCCGCGATCCAGGCCGCGGTGGCGACCACACTCGACCCTTTCAGCGGCAACGACGGCCGCGTACGTTTCGGGCTGCACGTCGGCGAGCCGATCCGGGACGAGGGCGACTACTTCGGGCGGCCCGTAGTCATCGCCCGCCGGCTCTGCGACGGCGCCGGACCCGGCCAGATCCTCGCGTCGGATCTCGTCCGCAATCTCGTGGCCGGACGCTCCGATTTCGATTTCCGGGCCCTCGGCCGCAGGACCCTGAAGGGTTTGGGCGAACCGGTTGACGTCTACGAGATCGAGTGGGAAGCGCGCGCGGCCACGCCGTCGTCGGCCACGCCGATCGACCCGCGGACCCTCGCGCTCGTCGGCCGCGAGACCGAGCTCGAGGAACTCGAGAGCGAGTACGAGCGCGCCGCGGCCGGCGAGCTCCGTGCCGTTCTCATCCTCGGCGACGGTGGGCTCGGCAAGACCCGGCTCGCGGCGGAGCTCGCCCGCCGGCACGCGAGCTCCTCGGTGTGTCTGAGCGCACGCGCGTACCCGCTGGGCGCGACCGCCTCGCTCGGGCTGTGGGTCGAAGCGCTCGAACAGCACATGCGTTCCCTCGAACCCGACGCGCTCGTCGAGCTGTGCGGCTCGAGCGTGGAAGACCTCGCCGCGCTCCTGCCGAGCGTCGCGGCCATCAACCCCTCACTCGGTCTCGCACCGACGCCGCTCGTCCGCCAGCTCGCCGCGCTCGCGAACCTGCTCGCGCGGCTCTCGGAGACAACCCCGCTCGTGATCGTGCTCGACGACGTACACCTCGCCGACGGTTCGTCGTGGGAAGCCCTCAACTACCTCACCCGCAACCTTCCCGATCACTCCATCTTGATCGTTCTCGCGGCGCGGCCCGTCGAGCTGGCCGAGAGCCGCGTCGGAAGCGATGTTCTGCACGCGCTCGAGCAGGAGGGCGTGCTACGTCGCTTCCCGCTGCAACCCCTGGCCCGCGCCGACGTCGCGCGTCTCGCGCAAGGTTTCGTAAACGCCGCCGATATCGGCCCGGTGCTCGTCGATTGGCTGATGCAACGGGCGCAGGGCAGTCCGCTCTTCGCCATCGGCCTGTTGCGCGCACTGCTCGACGAAGGCGGCGACCCCGCCGACCCGCAGCTGCAGTCGCTGCCCGAGGACCTCGCCGAACGCGTTACCGCGCGGCTGCGCGCCCTCGGCCCCAACGAGCGGGCCACTCTGGAGCTCGTCGCAGTGCTCGGCTACCGCGTCGAGCTGAGCGACCTCGAGCACATCTCCGATCGCGATCTCGAGTCACTGGGAGAATCGTTGGGCGAGCTGGTACGGCTGCGACTCGTCCACGAAGAGGACCGGGGTCGCGAGGTTCTGTACGAGATCGCCCATCCCCTGATGCAGGAGGCGATCTACGCCGGGCTCGGGGCGGCGCGGCGGCGCGCGCTGCACCGTCACGCGGCGCGCTGCCTCGTGCAGTCCGGACGGCTCGGCGCGGCCGCTCCGCACTTCGTGCGATCCTCCGCTCGCGGCGACCCCGAAGCCGTCGCGGCCCTCTGCGACGCGCTCCGCCAGGCCGAGGGGCTCGAGCACCACCGCGAGTCGATCGGGCTGCTGTCGGCGCTCCTCGAGATGTTGCCGCAGGGCGACCGGCGCTGGCTGGACGTGTTCGATGCACTCGACTGGCAGGCAGAATGGGTCGTCGAGCATCGCCTCGATGCCACCGTCGATGTCGGCGTCCGCGCGATGCGAACGATCGAGCAGCTCGCCGAGTTGTCCGACGACCGCGTGCGCCGCGCCTCAGTGAAGATTCACCTCGCGAGCTTCCTCGCCTGGGGTACGGGTGAGACCGCGTCGGCGACCGAACTCGTCGCCGACGCGCAATCGCACTTCGACGCCGCGGGCGAGAAACGCCGCGCCCTGCTCGCCGCCAACGAGATGGGCTACCTCCGCGGCATTGCCGGCGACGCTGAGGAGCACGAACGCATCGCGCGGGAAGTACTGGTCGCGGCGGAAGCGATCGACGACGGACCCGTCATGCTGCAAGCCATCTGCTCGTTGAACTGGGCCCTGCAACTGTCGGGCCGGATCTCCGAGTCGCTGGACCTCATGCAGCGCGGACTCGATCTCGCGCGGCAGGAGGCGCGTCCGTACCGGATCACGTATCTCCTCGCCCAGCGGGGCTACGCGCTCGCACTCCTCGGTCACATCCCGGAAGCGCGGGCCGCGCTCGCGGACGCAGTCGCCGCGAATCCCGCCTACCTCGACACGCTCCTTCCCGACTTCGCCGCAAGCGTGCACTGGCTCACCGGCTACCTGCACGACTCGGTCGCCGCGGTCAGCCAATCCGTCGCCGGCGTGAGCGAGATCAGCCAGCGGCGGATGATGGGAGTCTCCGTCGCGCTCGTGGCTGCGATCGAGCTCGGGTCGACCGCGCCGGCGGACTATCTCTACGGGCTCCTCGACTCGGCGTGGCATGCCGACTGGTGGGCCCACAGCGACATGGCGAGGTGGGCGATCGGCGTGCGCGCGTGGAGCCGGGCCGACGTCACGGACGCGAAGGCCGAGCTCGTCGCCGCGTCGCGACGACTCGTCGGCAACGGGATGGGCCTGCACGCCCGCTTCGCGCTGTTCGATCTGGCCGAGCTCGCGCTCGAGACCTCGGACGAGACCACGGCGGTCGCGGTGGACGAGATGATGGACAAGCTCGGGCCGGCCGATGGGGCGCCGCTCGCCGCGCTGGCGACCGTGACGCGCGGCGCGACCCACCTGTGCGCCGGCATGGGCGTCGACCTCGACGCGATGCGGGACGCGGCCGGTGAGCTCGCGGGCTGCGGCTGGAAGCTGCACCATGCACGAGCCCTGGTCACGTTGGGACGAGCCCTCGCAGGGTCCGACAACCAGGCCGCGCTCGACTGCTGGACCGCTGCGATCGCGGCGTTCGGCGCTTGCGACGCCGGCGCGCGGCGCGATGCAACCCTGCAGCTCCTCGACCGCCTCGGACCTCGGGGCAAGCGGGTCCGCACGTCCACCACCGGACCGGGTGCGCTCACGTCCCGCGAGCTCGAGGTCGTGCAGCTCGCGATTGAAGGGCTCGCGACCCGCGAGATCGGCGAGCGCCTGTTCATCGGCCGCCGGACCGTCGAAACCCACCTCACGAATGCATACGCCAAGCTCGGGATCCGGTCCCGCGTCGAGCTCGTCCGTATCGCGGACCAGTTCGCGCAGCAGGCGACTCCGTAAGCGATTTACGTAACGCTACGGATCCACAATCTCGCGCCGCTCGTTACGTTCGACCGCAGGCACAGACGCGTGCCCTGCTTCCGACGAAAGGAACGCGAAATGGCCGTCATCACGAGCCCGGAGGTCCTGACCCAGGAGATCCTCGACCGTTGCGCCCGGCGTGCGCCCGAGTACGACCGCGACAACCGGTTCTTCCACGAGGACTTCGAGGAGTTGCGCGCGGCCGGCTATCTCCTCATGGCCGTGCCGGTCGAGTTGGGCGGGCTCGGCCTGTCGCTCGCCGAGGTGTGTCGCGAGACGGCACGGCTCGCCTACCACGCGCCCGCAACCGCGCTGGCGACCAACATGCACGTCTACTGGACCGGGCTGGCCGCGGATCTCTACCGCAACGGCGACCGCTCGCTCGCGTGGTTGCTCGAAGAGGCCGCCGCCGGTGAGGTGTTCGCAGCGGGCCACGGCGAACGGGGCAACGACGTGCCGGTGCTCCTGTCCACCTCCCAGGCCGAGCCCGTCAAAGGGGGCTACCGGTTCACCGGCCACAAGATCTTCGGCTCGCTGAGCCCGGTCTGGACCCGGCTCGGTATCCACGCGATGGACACGACCGATCCCGCCAACCCGCTCATCGTGCACGCGTTCATGCCGCGCGACACCAAAGGCTACGTGATCGACGAGACGTGGGACACGCTCGGAATGCGCGCGACGAGGAGCGACGACACGATCATCGACGGCGCGTTCATCCCCGACCGCTACATCGCGCGCGTCGTTCCTGCGGGATTCGCGGGCGCCGACGCCTTCGTGCTCGGCATCTTCGCATGGGCCGAGCCCACGTTCGCGAGCATCTACCTCGCGCTGGCACGGCGCGCGATGGACGTCGCGGTTGCCGGGCTGACGAAGCGCACGTCGATCGGTCTCGGCGGGCAGACGCTTGCACATCACCCGATGCTCCAGTACGCAGTTGCCGAGATGTCGCTGGCCCTCGAGGGTGCGACTCCGCACGTCGAGAAGATCGCGGCCGACTGGTCGGACGGGGTCGACTACGGCGGACTGTGGCCCGCGAAGCTCGTCGCCGCGAAGCATCACGCGGTCGAGGCGGCCAAGCGCGTCGTCGACCTCGCACTCGAGGTTTCCGGTGGATCGGGGATGTTCCGGACCAGTGAGCTCGAGCGCCTGTACCGCGACGTGCGATGCGGCGGGTTCCACCCCGCCAACTCGGCCCTCGTGCACGAGATCGTCGGTCAGACGACGCTCGGCGTGCTCGCCGATCCGGAGCGCTGGTAGCCGAACGGGCTCTGCGTCCCGGCGATCCGCAATGAGAGAAGTGGGGCCGATCAACTCGGTCCCACTTCTTGTTATGCGTCATATCTCGCCCGCAGATCGACGGAACCGGCATCGGCAGGAGGTCTCATACGGCCCGTGTGCTACAACTTGCTCGGCGCCCGCAAGGGCGAAAACTTGTTTCACCGAGACCCGGAAGGCCGATGAAATGCCGCGCAAGTCTGTTGCAAAGAGCGAAGTCCGCGTTTTGGCATCAGACGAGGCCGAGCAAGCCGTTAAGACCTATCTGGCCACCGCTGGTGTCCCCCGGCAACGCGGCCGTCAGGCCCGGCCCAAGCCCGATTTCGAGGCTGCAACCAAAGGAATCACGGATCCGATCGCAAAGCTGCAGGCGATCCGCGCCGAGCGGGAGCGCGTCGAGAATGTCGCTTTGGGAAATCCCGTCGAAGACGGCTTTGTCCAATACGCAAAAGTCTGGGCAAAGATTCACAGTTACCGGCGCGAGGATTTCGCCGCCCTCGGCGTACCCCGGCGCGTTCTCGACGCCGCGTTCGGCAGCTCGGCGCCGCGCCCGAAAGTCGCGGCCGGCCGCGCCCCGCGTGTAGATACAGGCGCGCTGTCCGAGGCGATCAGCGCCAAGCCGCCCGGCACGTGGTTGACCGTCGCCGGCGTCGCGAGCGAATTCGGTGGCTCGGCCGCGACCGTCCGCAAAGTGCTTGACGAGCTCTCCGCCGCGGGGACGTTGACGGAACCGATCGACGATCCGAAGCACTCCGGGAAAGGGCGCGCCGCGAAGGTCTGGGAGCGGAACTAGCGGGAAGCGTCTCGCAGCCGGACCACGAGATCGCGCCACGGCGCGGCGATCGGCTCCGCCAGCTCGACGAGCTCGACCTCGGTCCGCCAGAGCTGGTCGGCGGGGCGGCAGCTCACCGCGCGGCCGGCGAGCCGCATCTCGGTCCGCCCGACGTTCACCACGATCGTCAGGTGATCACCGGGTCGCACCGAACGCGAGAGCAACAGCCGGACGAACGTCGGCGAGCAGGCCTCGGTCGCACCGTCGAACTCGGAGTTCGTACCGCCGACATGGCACTGGAGCGTGTACATGATCGGCACGATCGGGAGCCTGATCCGCTCGCGGGCTGTGATGTAGCGCACCAGCCTCGACGTCAGCAGGGCATCGATACTGGTGAAGGCGGTACCGATGCCCGCGCCGAAATCGTCGGCTTCGACGTGCGCGACCTCGGCCTCGACTACGACGGGCGTTTCGTCGAGCGCGAACGCCAGCGTCACCGGCGTTCGGCGCGCCAGCGGCGTCGGCGCCCGGAAGCGAAGGCCGCCCGCGGAGATGTCCTCGGAGACCGTCGCCAGCACGCGCCCGGTGCCACCGTCGAGGAGCGGCCAAACCTCGGTGCCCCTCGGAGCCCCCTCGACCTGTACTCGCACATCCAGCGCGGTCGGGAGCCGGAACGCGGTGCGCCGATTCGACGTCTGACGCGAGGCGTCCGCCATGCCGCCCATCGAATCGAGCCTATTCCGGCGCGTGACCCTCGGCGGTGGTTCGGTCCCGCCGGAGGACGGGAGTGGTCACACCAGCGAGCCGGCGATGATGTCGCCGATCGCTTCGTGTTCGGTGAGGAACCCGTCGTGACCGGCGAGCGAGCTCACGACCTCAACTCCCTTGTTGCGCGGAAGCAGGTCGGCGAGCTCGTATTGCAGCCGGAGTGGGTAGAGCCGATCGCTCGAGATCCCCGCGATGGTCACCTCCGCGGTGACGCGGGCGAGCGCGTCCGCGATGCCACCCCGACCCCGTCCGACATCGTGATTGTTCATTGCTCGCGACAACACGACGTAACTGTTCGCATCGAACCGGTGCGCGAGCTTCTCGCCGTGATACTCGAGGTACGACTCCACGGTGTAGAGCCCGCCCTCGAACGGATGCTCGTCGTTCTGATGGCCCCGGTTGAACCGCTGGGCGAGCTCGAGCTCAGATCGGTACGAAACCTGCCCGATCCCGCGTGCGATCGACAACCCGCGCCACGGGCCGACCGGTTGGTCGTAGTAGTCGCCGTTGTTGAAGTGGGGGTCGGCCTCGATCGACCGGATCTGCAATGAGCACAACGCGATCTGCTCGGCAGTTGCCGCCGCCCCGCACGCGATGACGACCGCACGCGCCACACGGTCGCGGTGTCGCACGGCCCACTCGATCACGCGCTGGCCGCCCATCGAACCGCCGATGACGGCATACCACCGGTCGACGCCGAGGTGATCGGCGAGCGCGGCTTCGACGTCGACCTGATCGCGGATTGTGATGACCGGAAAACGCGATCCGTACGCAACGCCCGTCGCGGGATCGATCGACGCCGGCCCCGTCGTTCCCTGGCACCCACCGAGCACGTTCGGCGAGACGACGAAGAAGCGGTCCGTGTCGATCGTCCGGCCCGGCCCGATCAGCGGGTCCCACCATCCGAGTTGGGGGTGACCGGGACCGACCGGACCGGTCGCATGCGTGTCGCCGGTGAGCGCGTGCAAGAGGAGAACACCGTTGGAAGCGTCGGAATTCAGGGTTCCCCACGTTTCGTACGCGACCGCCACCGAAGGAAGAACACCGCCGGCGCGCAGCGTGAGTGCGTCGTCGCCGAACAATGTCGCGAATTGGCGGCGTCCGGGCGGATCACCCGGATGCCACGCACCGGTAACCGGCGGATCGTCGCTCACGCTACGACGATTTGGCCGCGCGCAATCCCGCGTCGAGGTCGGCGAGGATGTCGTCCAACGTCTCGATGCCGACCGATAGGCGCACGAGTCCGGGCGTTACCCCGGTGGTGAGCTGCTCGGCCGGCTCGAGCTGGCTGTGCGTGGTGCTCGCGGGGTGAATGGCGAGGCTTCGAACGTCACCGACGTTCGCGAGATGGCTGAACAGTTCGAGACTGTCGATGAAGCTGCGCCCCGCGTCGACACCACCCTTGAGCTCGAACGCGATGATCGCACCCGCTCCGCTCGTGAGGTACTTCTTCGCACGCGCATTCCACTTGCTCGACTTCAGTCCGGGGTACGCGACCCACTCGACCTCGTCGCGGCCTTCGAGCCACTGCGCGACCGCGAGCGCGTTCTGCGAGTGCCGCTCCATCCGCAGGCTCAGCGTCTGCAGTCCCTGCAGGAACAAGAAGGAGTTCAACGGCGCGATCGACGCACCGATGTCGCGGAGATACTGCAGGCGGCACTTCAGCACGAACATCGCCGGCCGGAGCTCCGCCGGAAGATCTGCGAACACGAGCCCGTGATAGCTGGGGTCGGGCTCGGTGAACCCCGGGAAGCGACCACTTCCCGGATAGTCGAACGTTCCGCCGTCGACGATGATCCCGCCGATCGACGTACCGTGACCGCCGATGAATTTCGTCGCGCTGTGCACGACGACGTCGGCGCCGTGCCGAATCGGCTGCAGGAGCGCGGGGCTCGCGAGTGTGTTGTCGATGACCAACGGGATCTTGTTCTCGTGGGCGATCGCAGAAATGCCCTCGAAGTCGAAGATGTCTCCCTTCGGGTTGCCGATGCTCTCGCCGTAGAACGCTTTCGTATTGGGGCGGATCGCCTTCTTCCACGCGTCGAGGTCGTCGGGATCGTCGATGAACGAAACTTCGATGCCGAGCTTCGGGAACGTGTAGTGAAGCTGGTTGTAGGTACCGCCGTACAGCGACGCGCTCGACACGATGTGGCCGCCGTTCTCGGCGAGATTGAGCAGCGCGATCGTCTGCGCCGCCTGCCCGCTCGACACCGCGAGCGCGGCGACTCCTCCTTCGAGCGCAGCCATCCGTTGCTCCAGCGCGTCCTGGGTGGGGTTCATGATCCGTGTGTAGATCATGCCGAGCTCCTGCAGCCCGAACAGGGCCGCGGCATGCTCGGTATCGCGGAACACGAACGACGTCGTCTGGTAGATCGGCGTCACCCGGGCTCCGGTAGTTGGGTCCGGCTCGGACCCGGCGTGAACGAGTCGGGTCTCGAGACCCCAGGCTTGCTCCGACATGATCCCGTCCTTTGCGCTCGATTGGGGAGACGGACAGCGTGCCCAAGCTAGGTCCCGATTCCCGACAAGTCCAGTAGGGAATCGAGAGACCTCTATCGACACCCCTGGACCAAATGTTCGATTCTGGGTTTGGCGCGGCGCGGCCGGGGTATTTAGCCGTCGAGTCCGTTGGGCACCGCCCCCCCGCACGGTGCGCTCGGGCTCCCTGCAGCACCGGTTCGGGAACGTCGGGGATCGCCGCCCGGCCTCGACGTTCCCCCCGGACCGGTTTCGCGCACCGTGTATACCGTGACCGTGCCGCGCAAACGTGAGCTGGCGGAGTACGACGCGAAGCGCAACTTCGACGCGACGCCGGAGCCGCGAGCGAACGACGCTCCCGAGGCCGAACGCGAGAGCACGCCGGGCCGGCTTCCGCGGTTCGTCGTGCAGGAGCACCACGCGCGGGCCCTGCACTGGGACCTCCGCCTGGAACGCGACGGCGTGCTCGCGTCGTGGGCCGTTCCCAAGGGGATCCCCGTCGACCCGAAGCGAAACCATCTCGCCGTCCAGACCGAAGACCATCCGCTCGAGTACCTCGATTTCGAGGGCACCATCCCCGCGGGCGAATACGGCGGCGGGTCGATGGGTGTGTGGGACGCCGGGACGTTCGAGACTCACAAGTGGGGCGAGCGTGAGGTCATGGTCACCCTGCAGGGAGAGCGCGTGCACGGGAAGTACGTCCTGTTCCGTACCCGCGGGAACCAATGGATGATCCACCGCATGGACCCGCCCGAGGACCCGACGCGTTCCACGCCGCCGAACGACCTCCGACCGATGCTTGCGACGCTCGGAACCAAGCCTCCAACCGGCGAAGGCTGGGCGTGGGAACTCAAGTGGGACGGTATCCGCGCGATCGGATACGTCGACGGCGGGCGGATCCGGCTCGTCACGCGTAACGGGAACGACGTGACGCGCCGCTATCCCGAGCTACGCCGGCTCGGCGAGGCACTGGGCACGCGCGACGCGGTGTTCGACGGCGAGATCGTCGCGTTCGACGAGTCCGGTCGTCCGAGCTTCGAACGGTTACAACGCCGGATGCACGTCGACGCCGACTCGACGATTCGCCGCCTCGCGAACGAGGTTCCGGTCACGTACGTGCTCTTCGACCTCTTGTGGCTCGACGGGCATTCGACCATGGATGAACCGTACGCGAAACGGCGATCGCTCCTGCGTTCGCTCGACCTGGCCGGTGGCTCGTGGCAGGCGCCTCCGCACGAGGAGGGGGACGGAAGCACGACGATCGCGGTGAGCCGGCAGTTCGGCATCGAAGGAGTGGTCGCCAAACGACTCGACTCGCGCTATGAGCCGGGCCGGCGCTCGCCGGCGTGGGTGAAGCTCAAGAATCAGCAGCGCCAGGAGTTCGTCGTCGGTGGTTGGCAACCGGGCGAGAAGGGCCGGACCGGGAGCATCGGCTCGCTGCTCGTCGGGTACTACGACGGGGACCTACTGCACTACGCCGGCAAGGTCGGCAGCGGGCTCTCCGGACCGGTCATCGACGAGCTCGCCCGGCACTTCACGCGCACGGCACGCGACGACAGCCCGTTCGCTGCAGGTCGCGTCCCGAAGGGCGTCCGGTTCGTCGATCCGGATCTGGTCGTCGAGGTTCGCTTCACCGAGTGGACGGCGGCCGGCAACATACGGCACCCGACCTTCCTCGGCGTGCGCTCCGACAAGGATCCCCGCGAGGTCCGGCGTGAGGTCGCGAGCTGACGCTCAGCACTCTCGAGTCATCCGCCGGTGTCGTCGGTCAGCGCGATCTCGGCCCACACTGTCGTCCCGCGCTCGCCGCTCATCGTGCCCCAGCTGCGTGCGAGCGAGTTCACGATGTGCAGTCCGCGGCCACCGGGCCGATGATCGTCACGTGCCCGTGGCCGCGGGCCGCTCCCGTCGCGTATCTGTCCACCGTCCGACACCTCGATCCGCAGCGTCTCCGCATGCTGGTCGACGCAGACTTCGATCGGCTCGGCACCGTGCAGGACTGCGTTCGTCACGAGCTCGCTGAGCACCAGCAGCGCGACGCCGGCATTGCTCAGTGCGTGGTTCTGGGCGACGAACGTGCTGACGAGGTGCCGCGCTTCGGCCGGACTCGCCGCAGCTTGTGGCAGTGATATGCGGATCGTGGGCACGGCGTCCACTTCCTGGACCGGTGTCACCGTGGAGGACGCCGCTCCGTCCAATGCCAATTCATCGACGTTACCGCGATGCAGGCGCTCACGCGCGCCTCCTCGCGCGACGCGTCGTACACGGCGTGCCGGTCCGGGCCGCGGACCCATCGGCGCATCCCCCACCGGTCACTGTTGATGCGCTCGCGGCCGCGCATCGTGTTCTGACCTCGACCCGGACCCTCGGACCACACTTGCTCTCGCCACGGACCGTCTCCTGGCCGTCATCGTCTGCGCGGTTGGATACCCGCTTCGACGGTGAGACAACCGGAACGGCCGGGCTTTTCGCCGCGGCCGTTCCGGTGCACGGTCCGGCCGTTCCGCGGCGGACGGGGCGCGGTCAACCGAGAGTGTCGAAGATGGCGAACTCGACCGACGCACCGCTCACTTCGAGAACTCGCCGGCATGGCGCCGACGGCGCGAGCAGGACGAGCTCCGCACCCGTCGACTGCAGACGGCGCTGCGCGTTCAGCAACTCGCGTATCCCCGATGAGTCGATGAAGCCGACTGCGGACAGATCGACGATTACCTTGCCCCGTGTCGCCTCACCCAGGGCCGAAAGCTCCTGGCCGAACCGCGCCGCGACGGCGACATCGATCTCACCGCGCACTGCGAGCACGACACCGTCGTCGAGCTCACTGCGTTCGAATGTGAGGTCCCAATCGTTCACGTTCCCACCTCGGCCGACAGCGTCCTTCACCCCACCCCGCCGTTGGAATCGCGTTCCCAGCGCCTATCGACCGATCCGGACGACGATGACCGCGAGGTCGTCGCGCGGATCGCTTGGACCATATTCGGTGACGGCGCCGAGGATACCGTCGGCGATGAGGTCGACGTCATCCGGAGCGGCCGCGACCACCTGCATCAGCCGCTCCTCTCCGAAGAGCGTCTGCGTGCGATGGTGCGCCTCCGTGACGCCGTCGGTGTAAATGACGACGGTGTCACCTGGCTCGAGGTCGACGACCTGCTGCCGGAACGAAACCTTGCGCAGCGGGACACCGAGCAACGGACCGGTGCACGTGGCGAGCTCGACGGAACCGTCGGCCCGCCGGATCACCGGCGGCGGATGACCCGCGCACGCAATCGTGAGTCGTGCACGCCCCTCCGGACCTTGACTCGGCTGCAGCAAGGCGCAACACACCGTGCAGAACTCTCCGTGTCCTTCGCCGTGCACGAGCGTCTCGTGCAACGACGAGAGCAAACGGCGTGGCGCGCGCTGTTGCATCGCGACCGCGCGCAACGTGTGACGCGCGAGACCGGCGATCGCGGCCGCTTCCGGGCCCTTTCCGCTCACGTCGCCGAGCACGAGCATCCACGCGCTCCTGCCGACCTGGAACACGTCATAGAAGTCGCCGCCGACTTCATTGCCCTCGCCCGCGGCGCGATACCGCGCCGCGAGCTGCACGCCGGGTATCGACGGCAGCGACGGCGGGAGCAGGCTCGACTGCAGTGCTCGCGCGACGTGATCGCGCTCGGCGAACAACCTGGCGTTGTCGAGCGCGAGCCCGGCCCGGCGCGCGAGCTCCTCGGCGAGCGCGAGATCCGACGCGCCGAACCGACGATCCGAGCCGGCCGAGACGAGCGTGAGCGCGCCGAGGTTGCGGCCCCGCGCGGTGAGCGGAACGCAGATGTACGACGTGAAGTCGAGCGCCTTCACCAACCGGTAGTGCTCCTCGGAGCGGGTCGTCCTCCGGAGGAGCTCGTCGCTCATCTCCTCCGACATCTCCGACTGGCCGCCGCGCACGACGCTCGCGGCCGGATGCATGCCGAACGGGTCGGGCGCGAAGCGGGTGCCGAGTGCTTCGACGAGACGGGCCTGCTTCGGATCTGCGTGCACGGCAGCTCGGCGACGGATGCCGTTCTCGTCGGCGACGTCGATGAGACACAGATCGGCGAGGAACGGGACGCACAGCTCGGCGAGGCGCTCGTATCCGTCGGGATAGTCGAGTGACCACGAAAGGACCGCGCTCGTCTCGCCGAGGAATCGTTGCACTTCCTCGGCGCGGCGGCGCGCTTCGATCTCGTGCTCCGCGGCGTGGAAGAGACGGGCGATGTCGAGGACGATGCCGGCCTGGTCGGCGATGTCTCCGAGAATGTGCGTGTCGACGGTGGTAAAGCGGTCGGGCTCCGTGTCGGCGAGAACCATCCCACCCGTGACCTCGCCCGAGCGCGCTCGAACGGGTGCAATGATGCAACTCCGCAGTGGGCCGGTGGTCGCGGCGACGATCCCGTCGAGCACACCTTCCTCGTGCCGTTCGTCGGCGAGGTCGTCGATGCAGGTCGGCTTCGGCTCGCGCAGCGCGCGGCAGAGCTCATGAGTGTCGATCGGCAGGACGCCGGCCGCGGCGGGGACGGCCGTTCTCCCCGACAGGGCGGCGACCGAGAACGTCTCGTCGTCGGTACCCGCACGGAGGAACACTCCGATCGGCGCCTTGGTCAGGCGGCGTGCCGCGTCCGTAACGGTCTGCATGACGCGTTCCGCGTCGAGCTCCTCAACGAGCGTCTGGCCCACGTCGCGCAGGATCTGGGCGATGGCAACCATCTGGCGCAGCTGTTCTCGCGACGCGCGCTCCGCCGTGACGTCGAACGCGAGCGAGATGACACCGGAGACCCCGCCGGTCGAATCGAAGACCGGAGAATCGACGGCGTGCACCTCGACGACCCGCCCGTCCGACCGCAAGACGGCGAAGTCGCCCTCCCAGCTCTCACCGTTCAGGATCTTGGCGCCGATCTCCGACCGCAGTTCCGGGGTGAGCGGCTCCGTCGCATACCGCGTCGCCTGATCACCGATCAATTCCTCGGGCGAGAAGCCGTAGAGGTGCTCACAGTACGGATTCGCGTATTGGACGACCCCGTCGAGATCAACGACGAGTATCGCCGCGTCGACGCGATCGAGTATCTCCGCGCCGAGATCGATGAGGCGCCCTCGCGGCGTACTGTCCAACGCCGACATGCCCCCAGTAAACCATGACGCGCGGTCGAGTCAGTCGGCGACTACCCCGGCGGCGCCCGATACGAACGACCTGCTCTGCCGGACGCAGCCTTCGGAGCGGATCGCCGCCGATACGCATCGAGCCGGAGAACGTTGGCCGAAGAGCGGTCGCGCTCGTCGCCGGGCGGCGTTCGGTACTGCGGAGACCTCGGTGTAGCCGCGGCGGTCGGGGAGATCGCGGCGGTGAAGGCGGGGATCCGCCGTCGGCGGCGGCTGAACCTCGCCCGCATCGACCGCCGAGCTACAGCCACGAAGGCGACCCCCACAGCAGCACCAACGGCGACGTCCGCGATGGAAATCATTCCGGCACCCTCTTCTTCGTACCTTCTCCATACCCGAGATCCGGGCGGATCTACCCGCAGACGCGAGGATCCTCGAGCCGGAAACGCGCGCTCAGCTCACGAGAGCGCTGACGCGCGCCCGTTCCGGTGGACGTGCAACCGCACGGTCGTGCCGGAATCGGTCGAGCGGATCTGCACGAGATCGCAGAACTGGTTCGCGAGCCACAGGCCGTATCCGTTGACTTGACCGGCGCAGGGACGAATGCGGCCGACCAGCGGATCCGTGATGCGTCCCGGACCCTGAATCTCGCAGAGAACCTCCTGCCCTTCCGACCAGAGCACGGCCCGCCCGCAGCCCTTTCCATGCACGATCGCGTTCGTCGCGATCTCGGAGACCGACACCGCCAGACCGGCCACGCGCTCGCTGTCTACTCCGGCGGCCGACGCGGTCGCCGCGACGAACCGTCGAAGCGTTTGCAGACTGTCCCGGTCGAACTCGACGGACTGCACCGGCCCGACCGGTGGCCGGAGCGGGGCGCCGAAATATCGGGAGTAGTCGGCCGTCATCCCCTCGTTCTTACGACAAGCACCATGCTCGCTGACGAAGGGATGAGCCCCGATCGCCTCCCCAATGCACGCGCCGGGAAGTGTTGCGGTGTCGTAGGGACACAACAGCCAGAAGTCGGTGTCCGGATCGACCGCGAGGTTGAGGAGAGACTCGTGGACGTGGCACTCGAAGAGCGCGGCCTGACTCCGGGCCGGCGATATGGGCTCACCGATCCCGCGCACGCGCCGGCCGGACGCCGCGTTGGCCGAGACGAAGTCGCGCCACACTTGGATGATGAGGGCGGGGTTCCGCCCGACGCCCGCCATGTCTGCGAACTCGACCGGCGCCGCGTCCCTCCCCAGCGCGGCGCGCAACCGCTCGATCTTGCGCGCGTCGACGACGGTCAACACCGCGTCGCCATCTGCAAGGCCGTCACGGATGAACGCGACCGTCCGGTCGACGAACTCGTGATCGCCCGAATACAGCAACGCTTCGTGACGGAAGCCGTGCTCCGAGCCAAGGCCGGGCATCGTCATCCGACCGTGACTCTCCGAGTCGCCATTGCGACGACGTGCCCCCGCACGGCTCGGATCGTACCGTCGACTCCGTGATCGAGCGCGATTGCGACCCGCGCGCGCGGTCCCCGCCCCTGCATCGCCAGTCTCGGCTCCGCGCCTGCACCACCCGGCATACGTCTCCCGGTCCACCCGCTTCCCGGGGTCTCGATACCCTCAACCGCCACCCGTCAACCAGCTTCCGGACGGCGAACCCGAGATCGACGGTCTCCTGCGCACCGATCGCTACCCGAACGGGTGAGCCGATCGTGTTCCCCGGCGAGCTTCGTCGGTAACCTCGACTCGGGTCGCGGGTGGCCGGTAGCGATCACGCCCGGGTCGAGCGATCGATCCCAGCGAGAGGACGTTGTGTGCTCGAGACCGACGTCGTGAGCGGTCAC
>Ga0335085_10000956_pt1 | contig 69235 bp, 60 predicted proteins | sample Lox_Sample_45_FD_206712 | JGI IMG/M metagenome (GOLD analysis project Ga0335085, IMG submission 206712) | Soil microbial communities from Loxahatchee National Wildlife Refuge, Florida, United States - Lox_Sample_4.5 | ecosystem: Environmental > Terrestrial > Soil > Wetlands | place: USA... | reverse complement strand
AGATGGTAGGCCCGAATGGATTCGAACCATCGACCTCTTCCGTGTCAAGGAAGCGCTCTAGACCAACTGAGCTACGGGCCTGCTGAAGCTACCGTTGAAAACCTACGCGCCGGGCAAACTGCCCGGCTCTTAGCAGTTTACCACGCGATCAGGTCTACTTCCTCACTGCCCACGCCATCCCGTCCGGGCCTTTACCGGTTGCGATCCTCCCGATCACAGAAAGCGTCTTCAGGTCGATGACCATAACCTCGCTATCCGGACTGACCGAGACATAAGCGGTAGACCCATCAGGCACAATCAGGATGCCGGCCACTCCATGCCCCAAGTGAAGGCGTTTCACTTCCTTCCGGGTTCCCGCGTCGACCACCACAAGGTCACCGGTCCCAAGATCAGACATCAGTACCAGTTTCCCGTCGGGTGTGAATTTCACGCGGTTGACGAATTTGGTGTGCAGGTCGAAAGTCTCTACCACCTTCCTGCTGGCCAAGTCGATGATTGAGACTGTCCCGTCGTGCGAATTCGCCGCCCACAATTTCGTTCCGTCGGGAGAGACATCGAATCCCTCCGGCCCTTTGCCAACCGAAATCGGTGTCTCGATCCATCCTGAGGTATCGCCGCTCTTGTCGCGCTCCAAGAGGCTGATCGTGTCTGAGTTTACATTCGAAGTAAAAATCCGGCTCTCGTCTTTGCTCACGACGAGCATGTGCGTCCGATTCTGACCTATGCCAAGCGTCCAATCAATCTGATGGGTATCTGGATCGTAGCGGCCGATTACCTTGCTTCCTTCCGCCGTGAAATAGACCTTACCATTCACGAATTCCAGTCCGTGGGGTGCGCGCAATGCACCGAGATCGACGGCCGGCATCGCTTTCTGTGTCGATAAATCCATAATCGAAATGGTGTGTTGCGGGGTCTGGAAGGCGCCGTAGTTTGAGATATAGGCAAACTTGCCGTCGTCGGAAGCAACTATTTCATGCGGATCTTCCCCCGCGGGAACTCGCGCCACAACCTTTAGTATGGCCGGATCTACAATCGCCATCGATTTATCGTTCTTCTCCAGCACCAGCAAGGCGGGCGTAGGGGTTTGAGCCGTCACGAAATCGGCAGAAAAGATCAGCAACAGGAAGAGCCACCGTATTTTTCTCAGCATCCGCATACCTCGCACAGCAAGGATGGATAGCAATTAGAGCCAAATGCCGAACCTCACCTGTCTGGGCTCCAAACAGCAACTTTCGCAGTCCTGGCTAAGAAGCTGCCCTCGTCGAAACCTTGCGGTAAAGCTCCGTAGATCTCAGGCGTTCACAGCTCTGCTCAAACTTCTCGAGCGGGCCTTTCCAGCGGAGACTGTCAACGGAATCAAAAACGGGCACATCGAGACGCAAAGTAGCCAGCGTTCGATAAAGCAAAGCATTGTCCCAGTCTCCGAAGAGTGACTCTGCCAGCGGACGCGCTCGCCGAATCGTCGAATCCCACGCGTGCCAGTCTTTCGGAATATTCTCAAGATGTCGATACTTCGACAACGCAAGAGACGCAGCTTTGGGCCCCCATCCAGTAATCCCAGGATAGCCGTCTGCGTTATCTCCGATCACGGCCAAAAAATCGGGGATGGATTCTGGCTTCACCCCAAATTTTTCTTCGATCGCGGCCTCGTCGCGGACGATATTGCGGCGACGGTCGACCTGCACGACTCGTTTGCCCACTACGCTTTGTGCGAGATCCTTGTCGGGTGTACAGATCATCACTTGCTCCACGCGCTCGTCCTTCGTGGCCTTGGCTGCTGCCGCAGCGAGCGCGTCATCCGCCTCGAAGTAGGTCATCGGCCAAACGACCACACCCATCGACTGCAGGGCTTCTTCCAAAATGGGGAACTGCGACAACAACTCCGGCGGCACGCCTTCGCTCGTCTTATATCCAGGGTAGAGGTCGTTGCGAAAGGATTCGACCACATGATCAGTAGCCACACTGATGTGCGTTGCTCCGGCCTCGATCATCGAGAACACAGAGATGAGAACACCCCGCACAGCGCCGATCTCCTGTCCGCTGTCGTTCCGCGAGGATGGTACGGCGTAAAAGTGGCGGAACAGTTCGTACGTACCGTCGATCAGATGAACATTCATGCAGAGACGATTGGCGTTCGGTTAAAGATGAAACAAAATATTAAACGAAGGTGGCAGCTATGTATTGTCCATCCATCGCTATGAACAAATTATTAAGCAATCCCGCAAGCGCAGGGTGAGTAAACTTCGCATCGCGCGGCGCGATGCATGGCAGCCGCGAACAAGAACCCTGAAAGTTCGCGCTTCAACTAATTTGAGCCAGCTAGCGGCAACCAAATCTGGAAGCGCGTGTCACCCGGTTTCGAATGCACCTGAATGCTGCCGCGATGTTTTTTCACGATCCGCTGGACGGTGTCGAGGCCCAAGCCCGTCCCCTCGCCCACGCCCTTGGTAGTAAAGAATGGCTCGAAGATGCGTGGCTGCACCTCGGGAGGAATTCCTGGGCCATTGTCTCCGACCTCTACCACCACGCAATCGTCGTCGCGATAGGTACGAATGCGCAACTCACCTTCGCCTCCCATTGCGTCGATCGCATTATCGATAACATTCGTCCACACCTGGCTCAACTCGCTGCCGAAGGAATTCACCAACAGAGGCAACTTCTGGTAATCACGCTGTACCGTCACACCTTTCTTGAGTTTGTGATTCAGAATGGTCAACGTGTTCTCAAGAGTTTTTACAATGTCCACATTCTGGACGGGCGCCTGGTCCATGAACGTGTATTCCTTGATGGCCTTCACCAAATCGGAGATTCTCGAGGTGCTGCTCTCGATTTCATTTAGTACTCCGGCAATTTCTCCCATCGCAGATATCCGGCATAGAGCCATGCGTGCTGTCTCGGGATCGAACGTCGCAAACAGGTGTTCCAATGCTTCTGGCCGGAAATTTCTGCGCGCAAGGTCGGAGGCCAACTGCCACAGATCGTTCTGCCCGTGGCTGCGCAACAAGGACTCAAGTTGGTCTTCGAGGTCGGCAATGGCCAGAGCATCGGGTGGATGCCCATCGGTCTGCATCAGTGAAGCTTCCAACACTTCAATTTCACTTCTCTGTGCGCGGGTCAGTTGCTGCATGCCGAGCTCATGGCTGGCATCGCGGACCCGCTTCAGCAAGTCGCGGAGCTGACTTGTAGCGCGCTTGGCCGCCGATGCCGGATTGTTCAATTCGTGTGCCAGACCGGCCGAAAGCTTGCCGAGAGCCATGAGCCGATCCCGTTGTTGCTCAAATCTCGTCGTTTCCCGAATCCGGTCCGACATTAGCCCAACCAACCGGGTCGCCAGTTCGGGTATCCTCTGCACCAGTTCCGGAAACAAAGTGACGGGAAAGCGCAGGACTCGCGCGTCAGTGGTCGCACGGCCGCTCAGCGAATAGTTCTTCATCCGCGAAAACGGGAGAACGCCCGTCACCTCGCCGGCTTTGAGGTCACGAACAAACGTCTCACCTGAGAAATCACCGCGCCATTGGAACTCACCCTCGAGCAGAATGAACATTGCATCGGCGGGTGATCCCTGGCGGGCGTAGAGTTCACCCGCCTTCAGAGGCACCTCTCGCGACTGACTCAAGAACCATGCAATCTGATCCTCGGGCAGATCGGCGAACACCGGACTTTGTCGCAACAGTTCGAGTGCTTCCGCCATTTAGACCTTGCTCAAGTACTGATGGATGAATTGCACGGCCACGGATCCTTCTCCTACTCCCGAGGCAACCCGCTTCACTGACCCGTGCCTCACATCCCCAACGGCAAATACTCCAGGCACGCTCGTCTCCAGCAGAAACGGGTCCCGATCGAGTGTCCATTTCTTCGGGTGTTCCTCGCCCTGCTTCAGGTCCGGCCCAGTGAGGATAAAACCGCGATCATCCCGCGCGATCGCACTTCCCAGCCAGTCCGTCCGTGGCAGCGCCCCGATGAAAATGAACATCGAACCAGCCGGTACGCGCTCGACCTTATTGGTGTCTGAGCAAAGCACGGAGATTTCCTGCAGATGTGTATCGCCATGCACTTCGGCAACGCTGGCGTGAGTCCACAGCTGAATATTGGGAGTCTCTTTGACCTGGTCAATCAGATATTGCGACATGGTGGCTGAAAGTCCGTCGCCGCGCACCAGGATGACAACCCGTTCTGCATACTTCGAGAAATTCATGGCAGCTTGCCCCGCCGAATTTGCGCCGCCCACCACGTAAACAATTTCCCCTTCGCACGATAGAGCCTCGGTGGTTCCACCTCCGTAGTACACACCCGCGCCCTGCAATCGATCAATCCCGGGAGCCTCTAGCCGTCGCCATTGCACGCCAGTGGCAATCATGAGTGCATGGCAGGAAATTTCGCTGTCGTCGGCCAGCTTGATAATTCGATACGAGCCCTCAATGCGCATCCCGACAACAGTTTGAGGAGCCAGAATCTCCACGCCGAAACGGCGGGCCTGAACAACTGCGCGTCGCGCCAAGTCCCCGCCACTCAAGCCAGTGGGAAACCCCAAATAATTCTCGATCCGCGAACTCATACCCGCCTGTCCGCCAGGAGCCTCGCGCTCTACGATGACCGTATGCAACCCCTCGGACGCTCCGTACACGGCAGCAGCCAGTCCTGCAGGCCCGCCACCAATAATCGCCAAGTCGAAGAAACTCGTTTCCGCCCGAGTGCGTAATCCCACTTTCTGAGCCACTTCTCCTGGTACGCTGTTGAGCATCTTGCCGCCATCAGGAAACAGCACCACGGGCAGTTCGGTTGCATCCGGCCCCAACGCTTCCAACAGACGCTTAGTCTCTGGATCGTTGGCGGATCCCTCCACATCAATCCACTGATAGGGAACGTGGCTCCGCGCCAGAAAATCCCGCAACTCATAACATCGGGGCGACCATCGCGTGCCCAGCACCCGAATCCCCTGAAACGCCGGTCGATACGAAGCTTGCCAGTCGTCCAGCAGGTCATCCAATTGCGGATACAGATGTTCCGCCGGTGGATCCCAGGGCTTCATAAAGAAATAGTCGATGTTGGCCTGATTGATCGCGCTGATAGCCGCGTTCGTATCGGCGTAAGCGGTCAGAAGTGCCCGCTTTGCGTCCGGATAAATCTGTCGCGCGGCTTGCAGGAATCCGACTCCGTCCATGTGAGGCATGCGCTGATCTGCGAGCACCAGGGCCACGCCATCATTGCGCACCTTCAAGCCTTTGAGGAGATCCAGCGCACCCAGGGGGGAATCGCTGCCAATCACTCGATACCCGGCACCGTATTGCGTACGCAGATCCCGCTCAATGGTCCGCAGCACATCCGGATCATCGTCCACCGTCAGCAAGATCGGCTTACCCATAAATGCTCGGCTTTCTGGAATACACGAAGGGGTTAATGGTCCTTAGATACTAGACGGGTTGGTTTGGTCGCGCAAAGTTGCAGCAAGGCGGAAAAACAATGCTCGCTGAAAGCCTAGGCATCCAGTTCCCCGGGCTCGATCTGGTCCACATAGCACCAAACCCACGATTCTCCCGGCTCAATCGAGCGGATCAGCGGATGATTGACTTTGTGAAAGTGTTTGGTCGCGTGTTTATTCTTGGACGAGTCGCAGCATCCCACATGGCCGCACGTCAGGCAGAGGCGCAGATGTACCCACGTGTCCCCCATCTGCACGCATTCTTCGCAGACATGCTTCTCGGCCTCTTCGATTTTGATCTGATCGAGGTGAGTACACTGACTTTTCATGACGCCTCCTGGTGATTTCGAGATCGAGGTCAAGTGACCCAGGTCACGTAACGAAAGGCCACCATCACGACACATTCTCCAGTCTTTCACTCAGAATGGTGCTGGAGGTTTTCTTACGTGCTTCGTCTTGATTATCTTTCTTGCATTTTGACCATCGCTTCCACAATTCTTGTGGGGAGGCGATATTGGGAAGGCTGGGCACTGGCCGGTGTCAACAGCGCGATTATGTGTGTCATAGGATTCCGCACAGCCCAATTGGGATTTATCCCCGCGAATGTCTTCTGCCTAGTCGTGAGCGCAATTAATCTGCACGCCTGGCGCAGATCCAAATCCTGTTAAGCAGCGATGGAATTCGAAGATATTCCTAGCAGCTCTGTCGAAAACATCCCTCGCCGGGTGTCATTCGGATGAAGTCGTTCTTCAGACCGACCGAAGGATGACCCCTCCAAATGCATCTTGCGGGACATCCGTGAAAAAACGCAGAGCTTCCGGTCACTCGGCCACAAGCAAATTCTCCGCAAACGGCCACTGTTCATCGACCCATTGCACTTCGCACCGAAATCCCGCCTGGCGTGCCATTACACCGACCTCATCCAGAGCATACTTATGACTGCTTTCAGTCCAGATCGTCTCACCCTCATCGAATGAAACGACCACCTCCGCGGCGGGAATACTCACGACCTGCCGCCGTTTCGACACCAGGTGCATCTCCACACTCCGCGCGACTGGATTAACCCGCGCGACATGGTTGAAATCCGCCACGGAGAAATCAGCCCCAAGCTCCCGATTGATGCGCGCCAGCAGGTTCAAATTGAACGCCGCCGTGACCCCAAGCTCATCGTCATAAGCCCGGACAAGTTCCGCATGGGTCTTCTCTAGATCCGTCCCTAGAAGCAGAGAATCTCCGGGCTGAAGTGTGCCCCGAACCTGAGACAGGAACTTAACACCGGCCTCTCGATCAAAATTGCCGATCGTGCTCCCCAGGAACAGAACGAACAGATACTGACCAGGTTTCCGGTACGCGGCGACTTCCACCAGCCCGTCAAGATATTCGCGTTCGAAACCCACGATGCTGATCGCATCGATGTCGCTCAGCTCCCGCTCACACATGACCAATGCGGAATGTGATATCTCCACGGGATAATACGAAGTTCGCTGGCGCCGGCAGAACGCCTCCAGCAACCAACGCGTCTTCCGCCCGCTGCCAGCACCGAGTTCTGCGACGGCTACCGGTCCACTCACCCGGTCGACAATCTCGTGAGCATTCTTTCGCAAGAGCCGTTCGTCCGCCCGCGTCAACCCATATTCCGGAAGATGGCTGATGACTTCAAACAGGGCCGACCCGACGTCGTCATAGAGATACTTCGAAGGTAGTTCCTTCTGCCCCACCCGGGTTAATCCATCGCGCACATCGGCCGCAAAATCATAATTCACATTGCCGGGGATCGCATGGACCAGCATGAGTGCGCCGTTATTCAGTCTCTTGAGCATCGGAACCCCGCATACACGTATTGATAATGGGATTGGAACCAATTGCGGAACGAAGGCCGCAGCATGCACGCTGCCGTGCGCGCCGAGCCTCCTTTGATCACATAGTGTTTTCCATCGAAGAAATCCGCGGAGTAGCCACGATAGAAAGGAAAAGGCTCGAACCCAGGGAACGGTCCGAAGACGGTTGAAGTCCACTCCCAGCCATTGCCCAGCAAGCCCTCAACACCGAACGCACTCTGGCCGCGTGGGTACGCATTGACAGGCATCGGATTCCAACTCTGAAAATCGAAATTCCCTCGGCCTGAGTCAGCCGCTTCACTGCCCCACGGATAGAACCTCTCCATGTTGTTTCTAGATCCGTATGCAGCGCGCTGCCACTGTGCCTCCGTCGGGAGCGCTTTGCCTGCCCAATGCGCGTATGCAGAAGCCTCCGCGTGGCTCACGTAGACTGGCCAGTCCATCGGTAGAGGAACTTCGTCGAACATGGTGTAGTACAGCCACACGTCTTTCCTCTTTCTCCAAAAAACTGGGCACGATATCTCGACTGTCGTTCTCCATTGCCAGTCTGCATCAGTCCAGAATTCGCGGTTCTCGTAACCTCCATCCTCAATAAACGCGAGGAATTGACCACTCGTCACCATGTATCGGTCTATTTCGAACGCGGGTACATCAACCGCGTGCTCTTCAAACTCGTTGTCCCATCCAAACTCACCACTGCGTCTCGCAAGTCCAAGGCTCGCGGTTCCGGCAGGAACTTGGACCATCGAGGGCTTCACAGGGGACGTGAGTTGAGGAATATCAGCAGGGTTCGGAATTTTCCGGTCGAGAGGCAACTGATGCAGCATGTATGCCAGCGTTTCAACATGCATCAGCCGATGCTCAATGGCGACGTTCAGCAACGTATCGAGGGAGAACCCATCGCGCTGATACGCATCTGCGGAACCCGCGAGCTTGTCGTCCAGCGAAACCCGGATTCGGCGCACATATTCGCGCACGCGATCCAGAGAAGGCCAATCGGAAGGTTGGTCGGTCGGCAAACCACCCCCTACCGGATCGATGCCAAATGCAAACAGCCGATCGAACTCGACATGAAAGCTTCTCAGCCCGAACACATTTTCGTGCAGCAGATTCCAGTCAAACGCCTCCAAGTGTCCGATGTAGAAGACGATCCGGTGTCGTTCTGGAATCGGACGATCGTACAGCGCCTCAGGCCGCACGATCTCAAACAGCGAATCGCTATATCGCCGCGCATCCGAGATTCTGTGGAGAAGCGAGTCCACTACCGCGGATTCTTTCTGGACGCTCACCATTGATTCCTCCGGAATAGTGGATCGCTCAGAAGCCAGAACGGGCACAAAACACGAAGTGGTCAGCCGGTACGCCGCGACAAACCCCAAACGTAGCGCATGACATAGGATGGCGCGTCCAACGAGAAAGTTTCACGACTATATACGCCTTCACGACGGCTCGCAATACGCTGCATTTTTGTTGTACGAAATTGCCTAATCCTGAGCACCGGGTAAAATCGACGTCGTGCGCACACGGCTCTTTCACATTGATGCCTTTACCAAACAGCCATTTCGCGGCAATCCCGCTGCCGTCTGCCTTTTGGACTCGTGGTTAGATGACAGTCTGTTGCGTAGAGTCGCTGCCGAAAATAATCTTTCGGCGACCGCATTCATGGTCACCGGCGAAGACGGCTACGACCTACGCTGGTTCACTCCGCGTTGTGAAGTCGAGTTGTGCGGCCATGCGACGCTCGCCGCGGCCCACCTGCTCATTAACGTACGAAATAGTCAGCTTGATTGCGTGACCTTTAGGACCAGATTTCGCGGACTCCTCTCGGTGAGGAAGTCTGGGGGATTTCTGATAATGGATTTTCCTGCCATGCCGCCAAAGCCTAGCGCGAATGTGTTGGCTGACCTGACAAAGGCACTTCGCCTTGATTCTCGGCCCACTCAAATTCTTGAGGCTAATAACACCTATATCGTGGTCTTCGATTCCCCGGATGTGATCGAGAATCTCCGCCCGAACTTTGCCATGCTTGAGGATCTTCACCCATTTGTCGTTGCGGTTACGGCACCCGGCACCGATACCGACCTTGTATCGCGCTATTTCGCCCCGAGCTACGGCATTCCGGAAGACCCAGTTACCGGGTCGGCTCATTGTCTTCTAACCCCGTATTGGGCAGGCCGCTTTGGGAAAACAAAGTTGCGTGCGCGTCAACTCTCCCAACGTGGAGGCGAACTGTGGTGTGAAATGAATGGAGATCGCGTGCGGCTCGCAGGTACAGCAGTCGTCACGATGGAAGGTTTTCTATCAATCTGAATACCGTTCTAAGGCACCAGTTCCTTGGCTCGGAGAAACTCACGCACAACATCCCGCGTATCGCGATGTTTCGCATCTACCTCGTAATTCATGTGTCGCATTTCCGTATCTGAGATCTTCCCGCCCAAATCCACCAGCGCGCTCGCGACTTCCGGATGCAGCTGCAGCATCTGCCGTCGCATCACCGGCACAGCTTCATACGGGGGAAAGTAATGGCGGTCATCCTCCAGAACAAAAAGATCAAGAGCCGGGATCAGCCCATCGGTCGCATTTCCTCCTGCGAAATCGATCTGTCTCTCCTTCAGTGCCCGCGCCAGTAGACCGAGATCCATGATGCGCGGCTGGTCGGCAAAACGCAGACTATAAGTCGAGACTAGTCCTTTATACCCATCCGGCCGCTCCATGAATTCGTATCCGAACCCGGCTCGCCATTGCGGGGCATATTGAGCCGCCTGCGACAAGGTACGCACGCTCAATCGTCGTGCTTCCTCTCCACGAATCTCCATAGCAAACGTGTCGTTAAATCCGAAGGCCGGCCCAAGGGTGAGCCCAAATCTCTGCTCATATTCGTTCTTCACACGCTGATAAACATCCTGCTTGTCGCGGGAGATGGGCTGTTTCAGAATCGCCGTCAGCGCGGTGCCGGTATATTCCGGATAGATATCGATTCGACCCGCCAGCATCGCCTGCTGACAAATGTAAGTTCCGGCGAGATAGAAACGCCGCTCGACTTTCAGGCGGGTGTGTGCTTCGATCCGCTGCGCCAGCAACTCCCCAAGGATGAACGATTCGGTGAAGTTCTTAGACCCTATGACAATTCGGTCTGAATGCGAAGGAGAACACGACAAAAGGAAAATGCCGAACACGACGAATGCGACCATCGCCAGGGATCTCGTCATCGTGGTCTCAATCGTTTCTCGATCCAGCCCACACCAAAATCCGCAAGCAGCGCCAGCATCGCCGCCGGAATCGCACCCGCCAGGATGACGCGATCGTCGACCATAGCTAAGCCACGGAAAATGAATTCGCCCAGGCCACCAGCACCAATCGCAGCTGCTATGGTAGCCAATCCTACACAAATCACAGCGGCCACGCGGACCCCAGAAAGGATGACGCTTAAAGCCAGCGGCAACTCGACCCTGAACAGCAGTTGAGATTCAGTCAGCCCCATCCCGCGCCCCGCTTCCACTACCGCAACATCGACGCCGCGGATTCCGTCGTAGGTGTTACGGATAATCGGCAACAGTGCGTACAACGTCAGCGCGAGAATTGCCAACCGGTCCACCCGCTCTCCCAACCACGGGACCGGCAGCAAAAATCCAAACAGGGCGAGGCTAGGAATCGTCTGAATGATGTTTGCGCCGGCGAGAACCGGCTTGTTCAGCCGTGTCCGGTGCGCGATCAGAATCCCTAGCGGGATACCGATCAGGGCAGCCAGAAAAGTGGACCACCCAACCAGCCAAAGATGCTCCGCGGTTAGTTCCAGCACCTGCGTGCGGTTTTGAAGCATGAACTGCAGTACATTCATGACGTCCCTCGATTCACTGCCGATTCCAACCCGTCCCCAAATGCACGGATGTAGGCGGAAGCCCATGGATCGGAAGATTTCAGAAACTCCGCTGGGGTCGCCACAGTCACCAGTTTCCCTGACTCCATCAGCGCGATCCTCGACCCTAACCGCAACGCCTCCCGCAGATCATGGGTCACAAACACGACCGTTTTCTGCAAGCGTTGTTGCAACAAGAGAAATTCCCGCTGGACATCGTCTCGTGTAAGTGGGTCTAGCGCGCCAAACGGCTCGTCCATCAGAAGAATCGACGGATCGGCCGCAAGCGCACGAGCAACTCCCACCCGCTGCCGCTGCCCGCCGGAGAGTTGATGTGGATAACGTGAAGCCAGCTCTTCCGGAAGTCCCACCAGTTGAAACATCTCCCGGACCCGTGCTCGAATTCGATCCTCGGGCCAGCCCTCGACTTTCGGCAGCAAGCCTATGTTCCGCTCGACGTTAAAGTGCGGGAAGAGCCCGACTTCCTGGATGACGTAGCCGATACCCCGCCGCAACTCGATAACGTCAATTTGCTCCTGGGGCGTGCCGTGCACGAGGATCTCCCCCGAACTCGGTGACACCAGACGATTCACCAGTTTCAGCGTCGTTGTTTTTCCCGAGCCACTGCGCCCCAGCAGCACCAGCGTCTCGCCGCGCGCCACATGCAGACTCAGATCCCTGAGCACCTGAATTCCATTCACGTGATAGCAGACATTTCGAAATTCGATCACGAGTTCAGGCCCCTTGCTTTCCGGTCAGCATACCGGAGTTTCCACTTGGCCCAAAACTCCGCGATTTAGTGAGCCTTCGATTTGCAATGCGCGCTCCTCCCAGCGACAATCTTGACATGGAGAAGAACGGAACCACTCCTGCCCCCAGTGCGCCGTTTGCACCGGGAGCTCTGGTCATTGCCACCCTCTGCAATCCACGCGAAAAATTCTGGGGGATGATTCTCGCGCTCGAGCCCGAGGGTTTGAGTTTGAGCGGAGCAGAGTTGGCCTCCTTCGAGGATTTGACTGTGATGGTGCGAGATGGCGAGCCTTTTACTCCGGCGGTTGTCTTCTTTCCCATGCATCGAATAGAGCGCGTCGAACTCGATCTGCCAGACGGAACTCTACCTTCGCTCTCACAACGTTTTCTAGCCAAGACTGGCTTGGAGCCTTCCACAGCTCTGGCCCCTCGCCACGAATCCGCTCGGCACGAATCCAAGGAGCCGGCGTGAAGCTCTCGCAAGTCTTCACTGCTCCTAATCAATTGACTTTGCTGCGGATGATCTTCGTCCCGTTCATTGTCATCGATCTGGTTGATGGACATTATGCTCGGGCACTCATGCTCTTTGTTGTCGCCGGTTTCAGCGATGGTCTCGACGGCTTGCTGGCCCGCAGGCTCCATCAACAGACTCTCCTTGGTCAGTATCTCGACCCCATCGCCGACAAGCTTTTGCTCAGTACGTTATTCCTCGTGCTTTCCATCTTGCACAAAATTCCCTGGAAATTCACCGTACTGGTCTTCAGCCGCGATATCTCGATTCTGGCCGCGAGCGCCGTGCTGTTTGCGATAGCCGGCCTGCGTAATTTCCGCCCGAGCATTTTTGGCAAGGCGAACACTTTTTCTCAGATCAGCGCCGTTTTTTTCGTGCTTCTACTGCAAGTGGAGCCCATAGGCTGGATCTGGATCGCCCGCACGGTGTTCCTTCGTGCAACATTCGTCTTCACCATCCTTTCCGCGCTGCACTACGTGATCCTCGTGCAACATCGACTGCGCGAGCATGCCCATACGCTGGCGCCGGCGCCTGACGCACGCTCCTCCTGAAGCGGATTTGACCGCCTTTTCCCCAGCCCCCTAGAATCTTAGGTTCGTTTGGCGAACAAAAATTCATATGCCCCTTCGCCTGTTTAATACGATGTCCTCGCAAATCGAGGAATTCCGTCCTCTCCGTGGCTCCGAAGTCCGCATGTACGCCTGCGGGCCCACTGTCTACGACTACGGACACATTGGCAACTTTCGCACATTCGTCGCTGTCGATCTTCTGTGCCGCTTTCTCCGGCAGAGCGGATACCAAGTCCGCCATGTCATGAACATCACCGATGTCGACGACAAGATCATCCGGAATTCCGCGCGCGACGGCGTCACGGTTCAGCAGTACACGGCAAAATACGAAAGGGCATTCCTTGAAGACTCCGCCATGATCGGAATCGAGCAACCGATCCTGGTTCGCGCTACTGAACACATTCCAGAAATGGCCTCTTTCGTCGCGCAGCTTGTCGAGAGAGGCATCGCCTACCGCACCGACGACGGCTCGTACTATTTCCGGATCGCCAAGTTTCCGCAGTACGGTAAGCTCTCCAAAAAAGACTTCAGCAGCATGCTTGACGGCGCGAGGGTCGACGTCGACGAATACGACAAAGACAGTGCACGAGATTTCGCCGTCTGGAAAGCCCCTAAGCCAGGCGAGGCTTCGTGGGACACGGTGATCGGCCCTGGCCGTCCAGGCTGGCATCTGGAGTGCTCAGTTATGTCCATGGAGGAACTCGGTGAGAGCTTCGACCTTCACGCCGGCGGCGAAGATCTCATCTTTCCCCATCACGAGAACGAAATCGCCCAGTCAGAATCCTTGACCGGCAAGCCATTCGCCCACTTCTGGTTCCATGCCCGTTTTCTTTTGGTCGAAGGCGAAAAGATGTCAAAGAGCCTGGGGAACTTCTTTACTCTGCGCGATCTGGTTCTCAAGGGACACAAACCCTCTTCGATCCGATACCTGCTAGCCTCTGTACCCTACCGCAATCAACTGAACTTCACCTTCGATGGACTCAAGCAAGCCGCAGTTTCAGTAGATCGCCTGCGAAATTTCCGGCTCCGTCTGAGCGCGGGGAATTTCCCGGAAGGCTCCCACGAACAGATGCAGAAGTTGGCTGCTGACACGGTCGACCGCATGCGCGCCGCCCTCGAAGACGATTTGAATACTGCGCAGGCACAGGCCGCAATCTTCGAAATGGTCCGGCAGGCCAACACAGCGTTCGACACTGGCGGTGTTATGAAGGATGATGTTCCGGCGTTGCTTGCAGCCCTCAACAAATTCGACCAAGTCTTTGCGGTTCTACACGACGACGATCTTCCGAAAATGAAACAGGTCCTCCTGTGGGCTAAATTCGAAGGGCGCGAGAAGGACATCAGCAAAGAACTCGAGGACGTGCTGCAGTCCGCACAACTCTGCGAGGCTGACGTCGAGGCGCAGATTACCGAAATGAAAGCAGCCCGTGCCGCTCGCGACTTTAGGAAGTCCGACGCCATCCGCGCCGAACTTGCCGAAGCGGGCGTCCTGGTGGAAATCACGAAAGACGGCATCCGCTGGCGCAGAAAGTGAATCTGTTGCCCTTAGCTAGCCGCCGCGTCATCCTGCGCAGGCCTTTTTCAGGGGAGTGAAAGCGGCGAAGGAATCTATTTGGCCTGAAGCATGTCCGATAGCCCCGATGCTAAGCTGAATGCTTGAGGCTGAGAGCTCACAACTGACTTGTGAAGTCCCTCGACGAATATCTCCGTGATGCCGAACAAGCCCACGGCCACCTCTGCGCCGGGCAAGTCCTGGGTGTGCGTCTCGCCATGCTGGGACTAAAGAAACTTGGCCTCGATGATCCGCATGGAAAGGACCGCAAGCGTCTCGTCACATTCGTCGAGATCGACCGCTGCGCGACCGACGCCGTCGGGGTTGTAACCGGTTGCCGCCTTGGGAAGCGTGCCCTGAAATTTCGCGACTGGGGAAAAGTAGCAGCAACGTTCGTCGATATCGAGAGCGGAAATGCGATTCGAATCTCCGCAAAAGAATCTTCCAAAGCTCTTGCCCGCCAGATGCATCCCGAAGTCGAAAGCAGGAACCAGCAGCAAATGCTGGCCTATCGTGAAATGTCCGACGATGACTTGTTCAACACGCAATGGGTGAAAGTCGATTTACCGGCAGAAGAATTTCCCGGGTACAAGGGCGAGCGGGTGGTATGTGCGCAATGCGGCGAGGGCATTAATTTTCGAAGAGAAGTGCGGCGCGATGGGAAAGTGTTGTGCCGCGCCTGTGCCGGCGAGTGCTACTACGAGCCACTCTGAACAATGGCTAATGGGCGAAACCCAGGATCTATGCGTTCCCGCGCGGCGCGACGGTTCCTGCGCACTGCTCGTACGAGTGGGCCAGGCGCAGAATTGTGGCCTCGTCGAAATGCTTCCCCAGAATCTGAAGCCCAATCGGCAGTTTCTCCCGCGTCTCACCGCATGGAATCGAGATCCCGGGAATGCCTGCCAGATCGGCGGTCACGGTGTAGATGTCTGCCAGATACATGGCCAGAGGATCGTTCGATTTCTCTCCCAACCGGAACGCGGCCGTCGGACTGGTGGGCGTCACAATGGCATCCACTTTCTGAAAGGCCTCATCGAAATCGCGCGTCAGCAGCGTCCGGACCCTCTGCGCTTTCAGGTAATAGGCGTCGTAGTATCCCGCGCTCAACGCATACGTACCGAGCATGATTCGCCGCTTGACCTCTGCGCCAAAGCCTTCATCCCGACTGTGTCGGTACATCTCGGATAACGTTCTGACCTCGCGTGCCCTGTGGCTGTACCGAACACCGTCATACCGCGCCAGGTTCGATGATGCCTCCGCCGTCGCAATCAGATAGTACGTCGGGATCGCGTATGGCGTGTGGGGAAGAGAGACGGGCACAACTTCGCATCCTAAGCTCTTAAGCTTTTCAATTGCATTTTCGACAGCACCACGCACTTCCTCGTCCAAGCCTTCGCCAAAATATTCCTTGGCGACGCCGATCTTTAGCCCCCGCACGGGCTTTTCGAGTTCGGCCACGTAATCGGGCACGGGAACGTCCGCCGAAGTCGAATCCATCGGATCGCGTCCCGCAATCGTCCGCAACACGCAGGCCGCATCCTTTACCGTCTTCGTCAGTGGTCCGATGTGATCAAGAGACGATGCAAACGCTATCAGCCCGTATCGCGAAACTCGCCCATATGTAGGCATCAAACCGATCACTCCGCAAAAAGACGCCGGCTGGCGGATCGATCCGCCTGTATCGGACCCAAGCGCAAACACTGCCATATCTGCCGCCACAGCGGCCGCCGATCCACCCGAAGAACCACCCGGAACTCGCGTCAGATCTCGGGGATTGCGCACTGGTCGGTATCCCGAATTCTCGTTTGACGAGCCCATGGCGAACTCGTCGCAGTTCATCTTGCCAAGAACAACTGCGCCCTCCGCCTCTAATCGCGCGACGGCCGTGCAGTCATATGGCGGGACGTACTTTTCGAGGATTCTTGACCCTGCGGTTGTGCGCACGCCACGGGTGCTCAACACGTCTTTAATCCCAACTGGGACGCCCGCCAGCGGTGGCAGTGCCTTGCCCTCGGAGGCCATCCGATCAATGCGATCCGCCTGTTCCAAGGCGCGCTCCCTCGAGAGCGTCAGAAACGCACCAATCTGCCCATCTTCTTTCTGAATCCGGGCGTAGTGCGCTTCTGCCAGTGCAAGAGCAGTAATCCGCCGCTCCTGGAGGGCTGTCCGGGCCGCATCAATGGTCAGTGAAATTGGGTCCATTCTGCTAGCGCTCGATTACCTTGGGAACCCGGAAAAACCGCTCGTCGGCATCCGGTGCGTTGGCGAGAGCTTCTTCATGCGGCAACGACTTGCGCAATCCCTCGGGTACATCCTCCCGCATCGCGTACGCAAACCGCTCGCTGCCCTGCTTAGCCTCATCCACTCCATATCGGTCCGAGACCTGCACCATCGGCGGCACGTCCGACGTATCCAGCTCATTCAGCCGATCGACATACTCCAAGATCGAATTCAGATCGCGCACCATCCCGCGACGTTCGTCCTCGGTCAGTTCGAGGTTTGCCAGGTCGGCCACATAGACGACGTCTTTCTCGGTAACTTTCATGGCCCGAAAATCAGCGAATCCTCTCTTCCAGCATCTCTGGTCGCGTTACGACGAACTCAATTTTCCGTACCGCTTCCACCGTGTAGCGATTGATAGACGCCAGGTATCGTGGAGCAAGGCTCTGCAGTTCCGACTTCCATCCCACATCGGTGACCGCAACCTGGAGTACTCCGCCGATAAAACTTAGCGCCCGCGTCCGTTCTGCGACGGCAGACCCGCACACTACTGGCCACGCCATCAGCGGCGCCTGCGCTGGAGGTGCCTCCCGCAATGATCGCGCGACAATCCGTTCCAGGTCTGATCCGGCTTGCTGCAAGAAAAACTCCTCCTCAACGAAAGGAAGATTCTAACATCGCAGCTGATGCCTGCCTCAGACGGGAAATTCGCGCCGCACGAACGCCAGAGCAGCTTCGCGCGACGCCAGACGGCCTTCCAGTTGCGCGTCCTCCACCGCGGTCAGGATCTCGCGGAACTTCGGTCCCGGCATATGCCCTTCGGCGATAAGATCATCACCATTGACCAGCGGCTGTGGACGCATCGTTTCCGGCGGGATCTCCTCCATCTTGTCACGCAGAAAATCGTAAGTTGCAAGATTTCGATGGCTCGCCAGGCAGTCTGCACGATGGAGCAGCAGATGCTCCTCAAAGCATGGCAGGCGCATGAATTTCTTGAGGGTCGCCTGATTCATTCGCATTGCATCTGCAAAGCGCATGTGATTGTCGACCAGCGCCAGGATCTGCGCCGTTTCGTCGTTCGAAAAACGAAGCCGCTCGCAGATCGCCTCCGCCATCTTCACGCCGACCTCTACGTGCCCGTCGAAACGAATTCTCTCCGCCAGGCGAAACGTCGGAGGTTTCCCGACATCGTGCATTAACGCTCCCCAAGCCAAAGTCGTCGGGCAGGGATACGGCAGGTAATCCAGCAGAAGCAGAGTGTGTACAAACACATCCCCCTCCGGGTGAAACTCCGGTGGCTGTTCGACACCCTTCATTGCCGAAATCTCCGGCAGCACTTGCCGAAGCAAAGCCGACTCGTCGAGTAGCAGGAATGCCCGGCGTGCCTGCCCTTCGGTCAACATGCGGGTCAATTCATCGCGCACGCGCTCCCGCGAGACGACTTGAATCTGTTCCGCTAAGTCCCGCATAGCCAAAAAGGTGGTCAGATCGATCTGGTACCCAAACCGCGCTGCAAATCGCACCGCCCGTAGCATGCGCAATTTGTCTTCGGCAAAGCGCCTCCGCGGATCTCCCACGGTGCGGATGATTCCTGCCTTCAGATCACTTCGGCCTCCGACAAAATCGAGCACCTCCCCGCTCAGGGGATCAAGCAGCATGCCGTTAACGGTGAAGTCGCGCCGCTCTACATCCTCCCGCGGATCTTTGCTGAAATGCACCTCGTCGGGATGCCTTCCATCGGAATATCCGACGTCGCGGCGGAACGTTGCCACCTCAACTGCACTGGATTTGGAGGTGGGTGCATCAGCCGGGCGGTCATTCTGGGGAACCGGGACCAATACCACGCCGAATTGCGCACCCACGGCATAGGTTTCGGGAAAGATCGCCATCACCTGTTTCGGTGTAGCATCTGTCGCAACGTCGTAGTCCTTCGGCTCTCGCCCCAACAGCAGATCGCGCACGCATCCGCCCACCAGGTAAGCCAGATAACCTCGGTGGCGCAGTGTCTGAATGATCGATGTGGCGAAGTCTTTGAGCATCCCTTTTCATGATAGCGCCGGGGATGAGGTTAGACTGCCACAGAATAATGTGGGAAGGACTGAAGCCCCAAAGCTAGCTCCGGCGGCTCAACATAGAGTCCATAGATATCGAGATCGTCGGTTCCCACCACCATAGCACCGTACAGATCCGATCCACCAACAAACAAATGGATCAAGCGCTCGGGGAAAAGAAAACCCGATTCCCGTACCTGTCGAATCAGATCGGTCATGGGGATTTCTAATACTATAAGCTCATGCCCGACGCGTACATCCTGGGTATTGAGAGCTCCTGCGACGAAACGGCAGCTGCGCTCGTTCGCTCGGGAGAGCAACTCATTTCGAATGTCGTCGCCTCTCAGATCGCCACCCACCAACCCTACGGCGGGGTGGTTCCGGAGTTGGCTTCCCGCGAACACCTGCGCGCGGTCGTCCCAGTAGTTCGTCAAGCACTGGCGGAAGCCAACCGTACCTACGACTCAGTCGACGCCATTGCTGTCACTCAAGGCCCCGGACTCGCCGGTGCTCTTCTGGTCGGCATCAGCTACGCCAAGGCCCTTGCGTTCGCTCTCGAGAAGCCGCTCATCGCGGTTAACCATCTCGAAGGCCACATTCACGCCGTACTACTCGAAGAACGCCAGAAGGGCAATCGCGATCTGCGATTCCCGGTATTGGCGCTGGTGGTGTCCGGGGGCCACACGCATCTTTACTTGGCCACACAAAAAGATTTGGCCTGGACTTACAAGAACATTGGCCATACGCGCGACGACGCGGCCGGAGAGGCATTCGATAAGGTCGCGAAGCTTCTCGGCCTTGGATATCCCGGCGGCCCTGTGATCGATCGCCTGGCTCCTCACGGCGATCCGTATGCCGTGAAGTTTCCCCCTGCTCAAATCAAGCACCGTGACCGCCGAGGCCGCATGGATGGGCGCGCGATCGATCCCGGTGACGACCACCCGCGCTTTGATTTCTCTTACAGCGGGATCAAAACTGCCATGCTCCGGTACGTTGAATCCCAGCAGATGCACGCCGGGGTGGAAGCGCGGCGCAAGGCTCTGTCGAAAATCACAAAGCCCAAGGTGGAGGATTACCTGGCGTACTCCGACAAGCGAACGTTAGATCTAGTTGCATCGTTCCAACGGGCAATGGTCGAAGACTTAGTGGGCAAAACGTTAGTAGCTGCCGACGCCTATGACGTCGCCACACTATTCGTCACAGGTGGAGTGGCTGCCAATCTGCAATTGAGGCAAACGTTCGAACGCGAGGGCGCCAGGCACGGACTGCCGGTCTTCTTCCCTTCCAGGCCTTTGTCGACCGATAACGCTGCCATGATCGCCGCTGCTGCCTATCCGAAATTTCTCGCGAGAGACTTTGCTCCGATGGACTTCTCTGCTGAGGCGGGAATGGCTCTGCGATGATCGAGAACACTAGGCGGAGAAAAGACAACTATCTTGTAATCAGAAACCTTTTGCCGTGGGTTCAAGTTTCGGAAGGCAGGATCGCCTAGGATCCAGCCGACTGCCCACGACCCTGTTCGTCCAGCACTGCCTCGAGAGCGGCGTCCATCTGGGTCTCGACATCGATATCCTTGTAAATCACAAAGTCCGCCCGTTGATCCGGTTCACAGGCCCCGTTCGCCTTGCTGGTCACCACGAGCACCGGAATTCGCGAGGTCTTCTGGTTGCCTTTCAAGGCGGTGATGAACTCGCTGCCCGACATCTTCGGCATGCGCATATCGGTCACAATCAGGTCAGGATGCACTCGAGATAGCACTTCCATCGCCTCTGCCCCGTTCACTGCGGCCTCGACTGTGAAACCCCGCTCCTCCAGATAGCGGCATAGGCTGTAGCGGATCAGCATCGAGTCGTCGACGACGAGGGCGACTTTCGACATATTGAGTAGAGGGGGCGGACCAGTCCCCAATGCACCCCCTTAACCGAAAAATAGCAGGGCACTCCAGTGGGAACAACGGCAAAACCAGAAGGTACGTTACGGCGGTCACTCCAGCGTAGAAATCAAGTCTCCTGATCCTGAATCCGATCTTCGATATTCATGTCCTTGAACTCGCTGGACTCGAAGATCTCGCCGCACTCCTTGCATTCCACGAACTCTGATTCCTCGTCGCGGCTCACGATCTGCACCCGCAGATGTTTGCAAGGTTGCTTGGTATTCACGTTCGGTGGAGAGGCAGGTGACTTGGCGGTCATGAGATCCAGATGCTTTCGAGGTTGCGATTCATCGATGGGACGGTTTTGTGCTGGAATTTTCGGGTATTTTAGAACGGCTTTTCTGCTTGTCAAGCCCTCTTGTGTCGCTCCGGTCTGAATTCGTAAGAGAAGTTGGTTTCGATGTCTCCCTCCTGACATCGCATTTCCGACCTCTTTCGTCGGACAAGATCAAGCCGCTCAGCCCAAAGTACTTACCATTGGATGAGTGTTCCCAACCACTCCGTGCTCCAACTTGCCCCAACCCTTCAGGTGGCGTAGAATAAATGGCGACATAAAAAGTCGTATTTATATCCGACCAAGTCGGTCGGTTATTCCTGGGGCAGGAAAGCCATTGCTGAAGCTGACAAAAAAGGCCGACTACGCGCTTATGGCCATGAAGCATTTGGCTGAGTGCGCCAGCTTGGGTTCCCGTAGTGCCAAGGATGTATCGGATGCCTACGGCATCCCGCGTGAGGCGTTGGCTAAGATCCTTCAGCGTCTGGCCAAGGCGGGACTGTTGCAATCGCAGCACGGCACAAATGGCGGCTACACCTTAGCGCGGCCGGCACACACGATTTCTGCCTTTGAGGTGATTCAGGCGATCGACGGCCCACTGTTTATCACCTCTTGCGTCACGACTCGTGGCGAATGCGGCCAGAGCGACCGCTGCAATATACGCGAGCCGTTGCGGAAGGTGAACGAGAGCATTGAGGCCGTTTTGCAGCGCATCAAGATCTCGCACATGCGAGAAGAACCGGAAGAGACCGGAAGCCCGACAACCAAACCGGCGGAACTGGTCACGATCAGTTGAACCGTTGAGACTACGAGATTCATCGAACGAATTAAGCCAGCAGGAGAGCAATCAATGAGCACGGATGTAAAGATCCCCCAGGCCGAAAGTCAGGCTCACGTTAGCACTGGCAAGGGCATCAAGCTGCCCATCTACATGGACAACCATGCCACTACTCCGATGGACCCGCGCGTCCTCGAAGAGATGCTGCCCTACTTCATGGAGAAGTTCGGCAACTCCGCCAGCCGTAATCACTCCTTCGGATGGGCCGCCGAAGAAGGCACCGAGACCGCCCGCGAGCGCATTGCCCAACTGATTGGCGCAACGACGAAAGAGGTCATTTTTACCTCCGGCGCCACTGAAAGCGACAACCTCGCCATCAAAGGCGTCGCCGAGATGTATCGCGAGAAGGGCAATCACATCATCACAGCGGTCACCGAGCATAAGGCCGTTCTCGATACATGCAAGCGCCTGGAGAAATATGGCTATCGCGTGACCTACCTGCCGGTCCAGAAAGACGGCCTGATCGATTTGGACGACCTCAAGCGCGCCATGGACGACAAAACGATTCTTGTCACGATCATGGCTGCCAACAACGAGATTGGCGTCCTGCAGCCGGTCGCCGAAATCGGCAAGCTCTGTCATGAGCGTGGCGTCATCTTCCATACCGATGCGACTCAGGCGATCGGCAAGGTTCCGTTCGATGTGAACAAGCAGAACATTGATCTGGCTTCGATCTCCGCGCACAAGATGTATGGTCCCAAGGGAGTCGGCGCGCTGTACGTTCGTCGTAAGAATCCTCGCGTGCAGATTTCGGCAATTATCGACGGTGGCGGTCACGAGCGCGGGATGCGTTCCGGGACGTTGAATGTCCCCGGCATCGTTGGCCTCGGCAAAGCCTGCGCAATCGCACAGGCAGAACTGCCCCAGGAATCGTGTCACCTGTCCGGCCTGCGCAATCGCCTGAGGGATCGGATCATGGGCAGGCTCGACGAAGTCTATATCAACGGTTCGATGGAGCATCGCCTCCCCGGCAACCTGAACATCAGCTTCGCCTATGTCGAAGGCGAGTCACTGCTGATGGGCATCAACGACGTCGCAGTTTCCAGCGGATCGGCGTGCACCTCCGCGACACTCGAACCCTCTTACGTATTGAAGGCGCTCGGCACGGGCGACGACTTGGCCCACAGTTCGATCCGCTTTGGCATCGGCCGCTTCAACACCGAAGCCGAAGTCGACTATGTTGCGGACCGGGTTATTGAGACTGTGGAGCGGCTCCGCGAACTTTCTCCGCTCTACGAAATGGCTAAAGAAGGCATCAATCTGAAAGACGTGAAGTGGGCCGGAGAGTAGCGAGTTGCAAGCCCCGGCCAACTGAGGTTTTGTGATAGCCGGGGTGCTTTTCGGCGATTATGAACCAGCCGCATAGCCGCCAAGTGTGAAAGCCCGGCACAGAAGCGCCGGGAAGGTGAGCAGGCAAGAAACTAGTCCTTCAGGGACAGCACAACAATTCAGGAGAAGCAGAATGGCCTATAGCGACAAAGTTATCGATCACTACAACAACCCCCGCAACGTCGGATCGCTCGACAAGAACAGCGCAGACGTGGGCACTGGTCTGGTTGGCGCCCCAGAGTGCGGCGACGTCATGAAACTGCAGATCAAGGTCAATCCGCAGACCAACGTCATTGAAGACGCCAAGTTCAAGACCTTCGGGTGCGGTTCCGCGATTGCCTCCTCATCCCTGGCCACCGAATGGGTGAAGGGCAAAACAATCGACGAAGCGCTCGCCATCAAAAACACCGAGATCGTGAAGGAACTTTCGCTTCCTCCGGTTAAAATTCACTGTTCGGTCTTGGCCGAAGACGCGATCCGCGCTGCCATCGGCGACTGGAAGAAGAAACAGGACACCGCGAACCCTGTAGCCGCTGAAGCGAAATAGCTGCGAGTCACGACCTGAGAGCAGTTGTTTGCTCCGAGGCTAGCAGTTCAAAGCTAGAAGTTGGTTTATGACAACGGCAACTGAAAATGCGACCATCGCCTCTGCCAAGGGCATCACGGTCACCGAAAAGGCGATCGCGAAGATCCGTAGCGCCATGGCCAAAGAAGGCATCTCGCCGGAGCAGGGAGGCCTGCGTCTTGGTGTGCAGGGCGGCGGGTGTTCTGGCCTGAGCTATAACATCCGCTTCGACACACAGCCACGCGAACGCGACCGGATTTTCCAGTTTGACGATGTCAGAGTTTTCGTTGATCCCAAGTCGTTTATCTACCTGCACGGTATGACCCTGGATTACCAGGAAACGTTGATGCAGCAAGGATTCGTTTTCGTAAACCCGCAGGCCACTAAGTCCTGCGGATGCGGAACCTCATTCTCCGCCTGATGCCTGCTCCTGTGTGGCGCGGGCACCTCGCCCGCAAAATGTAACGCGCCACCGGATCACCCCGGGACAAGGATACGGTTGGTTGTGAGAGGAACCAGAACGTGACCACAAAGTACGTTACCGAAATCGGCGCCAAACCTCTACCTCAGGACACGCACACCTGCTGGTCCTGTGGAGCTATGCGCGCCGCACACTTCTGCGGCTCTTGTGGCAGAGTCCAGCCGCCAGCCCCAGTCGACTACTTCACGTTCTTCGGCCTGCCCCCGAAGTTGAATATCGACGTTTCCGCGTTGGAGAAAGATTTTTACGAATTCAGTCGCAAACTTCATCCCGACTTGAGTGCCCGCGCCAGTTCGCAAGAACAGCAGTGGAGTCTCGAGCAGAGCTCTCTGCTCAACGATGCGTATCGCACGCTCCGCGACCCCATCAAGCGCACCCAGTACCTGCTGCATCTGGAGGGTGTCGCACTCGAAGAGCAATCCAAAAGCGCCACTGAACAGGCCCGCGCCACGGGAGAAGTGAAGAAGCAAATCGTCCCTCCTGACCTCCTTGAGGAAGTCTTCGAGCTCAACATGCAACTCGAGGAGCTGCGCATGAACAAGAAAGTGGGAGAGGACGACCCGAGCCTGAACACCGAAATCGCCCAGCACAAGATTGCGCTGGAAACCAAGTACGATGCGTTGTTGCACGAACTGGAACGATACTGGCTTGACTGGGATACTCTGATAGACCGCAATCATGGTTCAAAAGCCCCAGTCGAGGAGCGCCAGAAGATCACCTCACAAATGGTAGATGTACTGAACCGACGCAACTACATCCGGAATCTCGTGAGGGATGTGCACGCAGCATTGGAAGAATGAACCGGATGAGTCATTGAATCAAAATCAATTTCATGGCTCAAATCGCAGCATAACTCGATGAGTACTGATCACATCGTCGGAATCGACCTCGGCACGACGAACTCGCTCGTGGCCTTTATGCAAGGGGACACCCCCGTCGTGATCCCGGCCGATGACGGCTCGAACCTGGTGCCCTCGGTGGCCGCACTTGATGACAACAACCAGCCCGTGATCGGCAATTCCGCTCGCCGCTATCTGATCGAATCTCCGGAGCGCGCCGTCTATTCGATCAAGCGACTCATGGGCCGAGGCATCGAAGACGTTCACGAAGAGCTCAAACTCTTTCCGTTCTGCTTGGCGGAAGACTTGCAACCTGGAGAGGTGCTGCGCATCAAGCTGGGCGACAAAACCTTCACGCCTCCGGAGATTTCCGCACTGATTCTCCGCCAGTTGAAGCGCAACGCTGAACGCTATTTTGGCGCACTCGTGACAAGAGCAGTCATCACCGTACCCGCGTACTTCAACGACGCTCAGCGCCAGGCCACCAAAGACGCGGGACGCATCGCCGGATTGGACGTTCTTCGCCTTGTGAATGAACCCACGGCTGCCTCGCTTGCCTATGGCCTCGACAAGAAACAGAACGGAATCATCGCTGTCTACGATCTGGGCGGCGGCACCTTCGATATCTCGATCCTCAAGCTGCACGACGGCATCTTCGAAGTTATCGCCACAAACGGCGACACCCATCTGGGCGGCGATGACATCGATAACCTGCTAATCACCATCGCGTTGGACGATATCCGCGGCGACTTGGGCATCGACCTCCGGCGAAATGCCGAAGCAGTTCAAGGCATTCGTAAAGCCGTCATCGATGCGAAAATCGCCTTATCGTCTCAGCCGTCCGTCAAGCTCGACGTCGCACTTCCGCAGAACACGCGCTACCAACGCGAGATCACCCGCGAGCAATTCGAGCAATTGATTCAGCCGATCGTTGAACGCACCGTTGGTCCCGTGAAGCAGGCTCTAAAAGACGCCAATCTCAAGCCCGAACAGATCGATGAAGTTGTCCTCGTCGGCGGCTCCACTCGCATCCCCAAAGTCCGTGCACTGGTCAAAGAGATGTTCCGCCGAGAGCCGCACGTAGACCTCAACCCCGACGAGGTCGTCGCCCTCGGCGCCGCCGTTCAGGCCAATATCCTTGGCGGAGGCTCCGTAGCCACACAAAACATGCTCCTGCTCGATGTAACTCCACTCTCACTGGGCATCGAAGTCGCCGGAGGCGTCACCGACAAAATCATTCTGCGCAACTCCACGATCCCCGCCTCGGCGACCCAGTTCTACACCACGCAGATCGACGGTCAGGCGAATGTGGCAATTCACGTCCTGCAAGGCGAACGAGAACTGGCCAGAGACTGCCGCTCCCTCGCCCGATTCGATTTGAAAGGCATTCCGCCCATGGCCGCCGGTATCCCCAGAGTCGAAGTCAAATTCCTTATCGATGCCAATGGAATCCTCAACGTTTCCGCTAGCGAGCAGCGCAGCGGCAAGCAGGCCGAGATTCAAGTCCAACCCAGTTATGGCCTCACTGACGAGCAAGTTGAGAGCATGATCCTCGATTCCTTCGACAATGCCGAAGAAGATTTCCGCAAGCGCCAGTTGATCGAAGCGCGTAATGAGACCCAAACGATCCTCGCGGCGCTGGGAAAAGGCAAACAGAGTCCGGCCTGGGGACAACTCACAAGCAACGAAAAGAAACAGATCGCAAAAATTGAGAAGGCGCTTGCTGAAGTCAACAAAGATGACGACTATCAGGCCATCCGAAAGGCAATCGACGCGCTGAACCAGTGTACGATGCGCCTCGCTGAGCTGATGATGGACACGGCCGTCTCAAGCGCGCTCAAAGGCAAAACTATGGACGAGACCGACCTGGGCGACGGCCCAACCGCGCCTCATCCTATGGCTAAAGCGGAATTTAAATAGTTTGTCATCCGCGAGCGGCGCGCTTTGCCGCGGAGGACCTGTCTACTTGCTGGGAGTGGCGCCGGGGCCTGAACTTACAATGCAGAACTGAGGTCACAATGTCCGACGAAAAAAACCAAGGTGCCGGAACCGCCATCGTAGAAACGCCGGCCGAAAACCTGGTTCAGATCACATTTCTCCCCGAAGGTAAGACCGTCACGTTTGAGCACGGCAAATTACCATACGAGGACCACGGTAAAGAAGAATCCATCCTCGACATTGCCCTGAACTTCGGCATCCCGCTCGATCACGCCTGCGGAGGTAACTGCGCGTGCACCACCTGTCACGTGTGGGTGAAAGAAGGCGCCGAGAACCTTTCCGAGATGGACGATGATGAGGCCGACCGCCTCGACATGGCCGCCGATCTTCAACTCAACTCGCGTCTGGGTTGCCAGGCACAGATCGTCAAGCCGGGTAAAGTGGTTGTGGAGATTCCGGCATGGAATCGCAATTATGTATCAGAGGAGCATCACTGAAGGGTTTCAAGGGTTAAGCATCGGCTATTAGGAAAGTTTTCTTGAAACATTGAAACCTGGAAACCTCGCCCGACAGGAGCCACCAATGCCTAAGAAACTCACGTGGGACGATGCCGAAGACCTCGGCATCCAACTCTCCGAATCCCATCCTGACCTCGACCCACTCGCGGTGCGCTTCACCGACCTTCACCGCTATGTCACAGAACTGTCCGATTTCGGGGATGACCCAAAAGCCTCCAACGAAGGTAAACTCGAAGCCATCCAGATGGCATGGCACGAGGAGTACCAGGACCGCACCCAAGCCTGAAAACGCCGAGTCACTTTCCAAAGAGGGCCTTCGGCCAGTCCTGCGCTGCAAACCGCATATTTGGTTTTCGCGGGAGAAAACGCCTTTCGAGCATGCAACGGACCGCGATAGCTGATCCTAGCCGACACCATTGGAGCAACCAAGGGCCTAGCAACTGTTGGGCCTCTTATGTCAAAATCAATGCGCCGGTGAAGTTGCCATCTGCAGATAAAACTTCTGCAGCGTATAGAAAGACTTCTTCCTCTCGCCGCGATTCGAAATCACTCCCTTACGGTTGTGATAATCCTGCACTCCCGGCAGCAGTCGCGTTGGTGACCGAAAATCCATCAGGGCCCAAGGTGTCATCCCCACCAGATTTGGCATCTTCTGAATCATTGCCAACTGATGTTGAAACAGACTGTCTTGGTATTCCTCTGTCCACCTACTCATTGAGTCCGAGCACATCCAGAACATCCCCCAGGGGGTCGCTCAGCGTTCGCACGTCCTCACTTGCAGTGTCCACGTGGTTCATCGCCGAGGTAATCAGCCGAGTCGAATCCAGTTCCCTCGCCTCCTCCGCAAGCTGCTTGAGAAACACAAGCCGCTCCGCCTTGACTGGAGTCTCATTCGAAACCGACCACAAGATGACCGCCGCACGGTTGTGGTCCCGCGCAATCATGTCCCGTAACTGCGCCCGAGCATTCTCGAGCGTTGCCGGATTCGTCCAGTCGACATCCCAATAGACCGGAATCTCGGACCACACCAGCAACCCCATGCGGTCGGCCAGCCGGACCTCATTCTCATTATGCGGATAATGCGCCAAACGCACGAAATTGCACCCTAACTCCTTCACCCACCCCAACAGCGTCTGTGCATCCTCCGCACTGAACGCCCGTCCGTCGCGAAACGGAGCTTCCTCGTGCATTGAAATCCCGCGAAGGAAGATCGGCTTCCCGTTCAGCAGAAGCTTGCCCCCCTGAACTTCAATCGTCCGAAAACCGATCTGATCGGTCACCTTATCGCTCCCGCTCGACACCACGACTTCGTAGAGTTTGGGATGGTCAGGCGACCAGCGATCGACTTTTGCGCGGAACATGAACTTCGCTCGGCCCGCAGCATCGCTTACGAAGCTCTGCTTGACACCAACCTCCGGAATCTCAAGGCTGATTGTTTGTCCGGCTTGCGCTCCGTTCAGTCGCACCCACCCCGAGATCTCAGTTTCCGACCCGCGCTCTAGTTGCAACGAGTAGTCTTGAACGAATATCTCCGGTACCTCAACCAGCTCCACATCGCGTGTGATCCCGCCGTAGTTCCACCAGTCGAACCGCAACGCCGGAACGCCATCCGCACGCCGTGCATTGTTCACTTCTATGATCAGGAAATTGCCGCGCTCGCGGATAAGGGACGTAACCTCAAAGTCGAAGGGAGTAAAACCTCCTTCATGCTCTCCCATCTTTTCGCCGTTCAGATAGGCTGCCGCGCGGTAATTTGCCGCGCCAAAATGGACAAAAACCCGCGTGCCCGGCTTCTTGCGATAGTTAAATTCTCGCCGATACCACACCGGGCCCTCATAAAAGATCAACGACTCCCGCTGTGTATTCCAGTCTCCCGGCACGTTCAGAACAGGGGAGAGATCAAAGCTATATTCCACCCGGTCAGTTTTGTTCTGCGGCTTGTCATCCCTGTAGAAATGCGAGCCTTGGCCGTTGTCGAGCGGGTCTACGATCGCATGCCATGCCCCGTCAAGGCTGACAGTCGTTCGGCTCGGAACGTTCCCAATCAGATTCGAAGGAGCTTGCCCGGCAACCGCAGAACCAGCCAACAGCAGCCAAATCCAATGGAATTTCATATGCATCCCCTCCCGGCACTTAGCTGTCCACAATCTTTTTACAACTTCATGACATCGCTCCCGCAGTTCTCGGACTATCCTTGTAGCAATCGGGCTCACACAGAGCCCCTCTCTCTCCGGCCAAATGGAAAGGGCACGGCCATTGCCGTGCCCTTCTTTTTCCCAATCAACATCAGCCCATCGGAACTGCTGCGCTTTCCTCAACATTCGCTTCGCGGAGAAACTTTGCCGCCTCTTCCGGCGGAGTTGGATTAATATAGAACCCCGTCCCCCACTCGAAGCCCGCGGTCTTCGTAAGCTTCGGCATGAACTCGATATGCCAGTGATAGTGATCGTTGGTTGGGTCCTGCACCGGCGAACTATGAATCACCAGGTTGTACGGTGGATTGTCGAGCACGCGGTCCGCCCGAACCAGCAGGTTCTTCAACGCCCGTGCCAGGTTCTCGAACATCCCAGACGATGAGTTCTCAAAAGCCGACTCGTGCTGCTTTGGCAGAATCCAAGTCTCAAACGGAAAGCGTGGCGCGTAGGGTGCAAGCGTGACAAACTTATCGTTCTCCGCGACCACGCGTGTTCCGCCATCCATCTCTTGCGCAATGATGTCGCAGAACACGCACCGCTCCTTATACAGGAAGTACTGCTTAGCTCCCTCAAGTTCCTGCACGACGTTGATCGGAAGAATGGGCAGCGCAATGAGTTGCGAGTGCGAATGCTCCAGCGACGCCCCCGCCGCCTCTCCATGATTCTTGAAAATCAAGATGTACTTGAATCGCCGGTCCTTTTTCAGGTCGAGAATCCGATCACGAAATGTCCATAGAACATCTTCAATTCTCTTCGGGGGGAGGCTCGCCAGCGTCGCGGTATGATCGGGCGTCTCGATAATGACCTCGTGCGCCCCGATCCCGTTCATCCGATCGAACATCCCCTCCGCCTGGCGGTTTAGGTTGCCCTCAATCCCTAAAGCGGGAAACTTGTTAGGCACCACGCGGACCGTCCAACCGGGTGTATCTCGCTGCGGTCCCGGTCCACCGTTTGGGTTTGGGCGGTAAGCCTGGATCTCTGGCGGCGTCTTGCTCTCGTTTCCATAACAGAAGGGACAGAATCCCCCCTTAATCTTCATGTTCTCGCGGACGAAATCGGTGGGCCGCTTCGCCCGGTCCGTCGAAATAATTACCCATCGGCCCACGATGGGATCTTTTCTAAGCTCCGGCACTCCTATGTCCTTTCCATGGAAAATCGCGCAAACCTTACATTTTACGACGCCAAGGAGGCGTTTCGGAATATCTCAATCTGTGGGTGGGGATTACAACCGTCATAGTATACGCTCACAATATCGAACCGCCACTGGCACAATCGTGGCCCAGCTCTCACGTAATCCCGAATCACTTTAGCCACTTCCCGTCTTTTATGGCGGTCCACAGCCGCCTCCGCTGTCTTGACGTCGTACGTAGCCCGTGTCTTGACCTCAATAAAGCAGAGCACATCTCCATCCCATCCGATCAGATCGATCTCTCCGTGACATCGCGGCGAACGAAAATTACGCGCCACTATCACATACCCGAGCTTCCGTAACTGAAAGTAGGCCTCCTCTTCGCCTCGTGATCCTGTTCGTAGATGCTGCGGAGATTTCTCCTCCAGAAACAAGTCTCCCAGCCGGTCAAGTGTGCGCATTGCCATTCGTGTAACGCACGCAGGCATGGTAAGGTCTCGATCCTAGTGTGCCTTACCATTTTCCGACCATGACGAGCCGCACAAAATAGGTAAAAAAGTTTCAGCAGTCCTGATTTGGGACAATAGACGCGAGAATTGGCAGGCAGCAAGAGATTGCCAACATCTAAAAGGTGCAGTTCGAATTTAAATGCGCTCTCGCGACTTACAATTACTTACTCTATCCCCCGTTTGAAAGGAACCCCAAATGGCCAGTTCAACACGCCGTACACTGCTGAGACGAAGCTGTGCCGCCGTCGGAGGCAGCCTCTTGTCTCTCAACCTGCCAAAAGCGCAAGGGCAAAACGAATCCACTGGAGTTTTCCACGTATTCGCCTTTCAATGGAAGCAAGGAACATCGGACGCTCAGAAGGAAAGAGCCCGGAAAGATATTGGTGCTTTCCAGGGGGTGATTCCCGGACTTCTTCAGACCCATGTGGGCCCAAATATCTCCCCACGGGGGAAGGGCTATACGTTTGGGGGCATCATGCGGTTCAAGGATCAGGCTTCCCTGGAAGCGTACTTTGTGCACCCAGCACATCAAGCGCTCCTCACGTGGCTGGTCCCCTTGATTGATGCAATCGAGTTGGACCTTCGTGCGTAATGCGTTTCTCTACTCAACTTTCTTGTACAGCTGCCCACTGAAGCGGTAGATCGTGGTATCAGAATATGGACGTATGCCCGCTCCATTTTCGGCAGGTTTTGTGCCGCTAGACTTGACTATAACGTCCGCGAACCCTTCATGAATCGACCGAGACGTTTCCACGGTTGCCTGCCAGCTGAAGGTCTGATCAGATGGCATGTCGGCTGCCTCATTCGATTCTGCGGTCGCGACCGAAAGAACCTGCCGAAGCTTCTGATTCACCTCGGCCACGAAGGTCACACTTGAACCCGCGTATCCCTGTGCCATGGAACTCTGTTCGAATTCAATGGCAGGCTTCGCTGGTCCAAGACTCCGCACACGAGCGCTAGGAGGTTCTCCAAAGGTGCCTAAATCGGTAACGTGCGGCTGGTCGCAGACGGGTTTCCACACATCGTCTTTGAGGGCAAAAATCACCGCGCCGGTAACTGGAGCGCATGCGTAACAGTTGTTGTTCGGCGGGGCTGTGGCGACGAGGAGAATCCAGCGCAGTGTTCCGGGAAGATCGAAGGGCAGTACGGCAAACACACTATGCTGCAAATCCTGCTTGGCGCCTGATTCAAAATCACCTGGAGGAAACTGCCACGTTTCTGCGATCTCAACTGCCGTTTTGCGAGCCCTTGCCTGATCCCATGTGGCTCTTGCAGAGCTTTGTGCTCCGAATGGTCGGGTCAGGCTGACGATCATGACGACGCCGATCGCTACCCGATACTGGTACCTCATGGTTGTTGGGCAACTACGTGGGAGACATAGTTCGGGTCGCCTGTATTTTGGGGCCGGTCTGAGCCGGGCACCTGTTCCCATTCAATCACTCCACGGTTGTCAGCGCCGACATTCACCATAAGGTTGCCCTCGTCGTCGCAAGGTACGCGAAACTCGTGCAGGACGTTCCCGAATGCATCATGCCCAGCCCAGCCGTTATAGCCGCGGGCGGCGTCGAGGTCCAGTTGTTCGGGAGTGAAGTCCGGTAGCACGATGTCAGACGGAGGATTACGGCCCACATTAAACTGTTGCACTAGCGCTTGGAAGGCCGCTGAATACCGCACTCGTGCCGGGTAGTTGCTTGCACTAGTCCGTTTTTGAGCAAAAATCTGGAGACCGTGATTGACATTCGCCAGCCAATCCCAGTGATCCTCTGGAGCCGGTGGCGGGTTCGTGATTTGGAATAGCCCCACGCCTCCCAACCGGTCACCGCTGAATAGAGGGCACTCGGAGACGCCCCCGTCGCGAGGCGCATTGAACTGGCGGCACCCGCTTTCGTGCATCGCGATCTGCTGCACGATTTGCTTCTGACAAGCTGCATTCACCTCGTCGTGAGCTGGATTCACTCCGCGAATGTGCAGTCCGGTCGTCTGAACGTTAAAAGACTGCGCAGGAAGGTCAACGGAAACCGCAATCGTCAGCTGGCCTCCGCGAACTCGAGGGAAATTGATAGCGGCTTTTCCGCCAATGGTCGTGAAACCGAATTGATCGTTAATCTCTCTGGCTCGGCCGTTCCTGCAGTCTGAACACTGAAATTCGATGCTGACAACCCACTGGAATTTGGCTGTAGCAGTCGGATCGGGATCAAGTCCGGTGAAGCAGACTTCTGCGTGAATCACAGGCATCTGCGGGCCAGTAACGGCGGTGCCGGGTGCTATGTCGAACGTGCTCCCATCGGTCGGAGACACGAATTGGAGTTCTCCCATCGATCAATGCCTCCCTCTCAGTATTGTGTACCAGTCAGGTGGCCGTCCGAAGGACACTGCGATTCCTGAGCCGAACTTTGACATACGAATTTTGGGATGGCCTTCGCAGGCGCCGCCCCCCACCGGAAGAAACTATGAACCAAAAACCAAGTGGAAACTCGTTCGGTCAATGGCGCGTCGGCCATGAAATTCTCGTCCTGTCTAGGAAAGCAAGTCAAGGCAACGCCCTGGGGGAATAGTAAATCCATGCGGCTGTCCGTGGCAGATGCGGGGTATAATCCTGCGTCAAGGGCATTGTTTCCCCCAGACCCGCTCCAATGATGAAGGGACCAACCACCGCGGGATGAAATTCAGCGAAAAGTACGAACTTTTAGAAACGCTGACCACGGGCGCGGTTGAGACTTTTGTCGCCAACGACAAAGTCCGAGGCGAACGTGTCCTCGTGCACATAGTGGAATGTGCACCTCAAAAGCCAGACCAAACTACCGCCGAGTGGGTGCTTAACTCGTTCCGGAAAGAGGCTCCGGAACCTCCAGGACCCGTTCTCGAGACTGGGAAATACAGCAGCCCAAAATACGGGTATGTTGTCGTCAAACCCGCCGACGAGAATGCTGTAAAGGCATGGGTTCGGCGATACGAGCTCCAGGCAGACGAGACGAAAGAAACGCCAGTGCACGGGCCGAAAACCGAAGTCAAAGTTGCTACAGCACCACCCATCGCACCGGTCTCAGCACAACCGCCGCAAGCTTCCGGGTCGATGACACAGCTGCTTCGCGAATTCGATTCGCTAGATAAATCCAAGAGATCTGAGGCGGCCAGATCGATGGATTTGCCGGCTACCAAACCTGCTCCCTCCACCGGTCTGCCGGGAGAGTCCGGGCTGCATGCGTCAGGTCTCTGGGATCCGGCGGGTACAAAGTCCGCCGGTCTATCGAGTGAACCTTCGTTCTCTCCAGCTCCGGCTCCCCGTAAACCTGTCTCCGTCGAGTCGTCCTCTTCTGTCGGTAGGGAAACATCCAAGCCTGGTGAATTTACCAGCTTTTTCCAAGGCCCATTTCAAGGGGACAGGTCTGCGGACATGCCGTCGTTTTCGTCAGAGCCTGTCGAGCCTCCAAAAAAGAGCGTTGGAGAGTTTACGGCTGTGTTCGGCCAGACTTCGCCTCCCGCCCCGGAGTCAGCCGTACCCGCTGGCACGTCAGAACCCAGTTTTACGTCGATCTTCAGGGACATCGGGACACCCCAGTCGACATTCAAAACACCGAGCCGGGTGCCGGGTGAAGTGATTCCCGCCGCACCTGAGCCTTTGCCGACTGCGCCTCCAGTGAGTACGACTCCACTGTCGGATCCGGTCTTCGTCGCGCCAACGCCCACGCCGATTGTGACTTCCGTTCCGACGCCTACTTCTTCGCCGAGTCTGCCTGTCGAAAGGTCGGCTCCTCCGAGCTCATCCAGGCATGGAGACGGCGCGACCGGTGCATTCATGCGTGTCCCTGCCACACCTGCAGTCACAGTCGAACCACAAAGTGGGCCTAGTCCCTACACGCAGATCATCTCCCGCCCGCAGCACGTCGAGACAGAGGAAGTTCCAACGGGGCAAAATCCTGCGGCAGGCGCGAGTCCGTTTGCAGCTCCGCCAATGCCCAGAATTCCCGCTCCTGCGCCGCCACCAATACCCAAGATGCCGCCTCCCGCGAGGATTGCACCCCCTTGTGTGCCTAAAATGAAGGCACCAGCAGTTCCGAAGCTTCCCAAGGTCGATGCTCCAGCGCCACCGGCTGTGTCAATGTGGCCGTTGATCATCACGCTCACAGTGCTTTTCTTTCTTGCGGTGATTCTGGTCCTGTTTTTCGTGCTGAGACACTAGGGTCTTTCGTCCTCAGTTGCGTGCGAGAAATGCCGCAAACCTCAGCTGGATTGGGGAAGGAGGATCAGCAGCTCGAGTGTTGGATTCGGCAGCTCTCCGGGAACATATGCGGCGAAGTTGCGCGCGCGATTGACCGCCTCCCACGCGGCACCAGACTGATTCAACGCGAAGTACTGATATTTAAGCTTCACAGGAATGGCGCTGGGCGGGTTGGTCAAGTGCCTGAGTTGAATGCCTGGCAAAGCTTGCCGAACCAGGTGCTCGATGTGCGTCGCAGAGCACGCCTTCACCAGTTGCGGTACTCTCTGAATCACATTTTCTTCGGTGGTCTCGGCGCTCACGGCCAGATACATGCGCGTATTCGCGAGATATTTGTCTTGGTCGATGGCAGTTGCGTAAATCGAATTGGAGCCAGGCTGAAGTTTCAACGGCAAAGAGATCAGATTGGTGGGCACCACCGTTTCGAGGAGTGCGCGCAATTTCTCATCGAGTTCAGCAAATATGGGCCCGAGAGAATCATGCACATACGCCGGCAGATCGCGGGGTCGCAATTTCTGTGAGAAAGTAGTCAGCGATCCGGCAAGCGAAACCATGGCCGCATAGAGTTCTTCCGGATGGCCCTGTTTGCTCTCGTAAAGATGAGAAAAAACCGGAAAATTCGAATTCACGGTGTATAGCAACCAGAAATTTGCGATATCGGAGGCGGTAAAGTCTGCCAGGCTCTGATTCTTCTGGCGCCGCCCGGCGGAAAGCTGTGTACTACGAGCCGAGAGCAGTTCCACCAGCCCGCGCAACAATCCCACCAGATATTCGTTGGCTCCAATCTCGATCAGTGGAGGGACAAAACGGGGATTGAGCTGATACGTGCCTGCTGTAGTCCGCTCCACGTTCGCGATACGCAGCACTGAGGACCCTTCGCGGTTTTCCGAGTCCGCCAGCAGGCGCATATTTTTCCGCGCGACTTGGATTGGCTTCTCGCTTACCCCGGTGTTCTCGTCGCGAAATGAGGTGACCTCCGCCAGGTAGCGCGTGCCACTTTCCTTACCATCGGACACGTTAAGTCCGCGCTGCCTGTAGTCCGGAACCGCCAAATAGATATCGAGATTCTTTGTGCCAGGATCGAAAAATTCCTCCAGAGACTTCGAGGGTGGCGGAGGATCGGCTTCGGGAATTTCGAAGAGCAGCCCGTCGGGAAAAATGCCGGCGGCCCGCGTCACCGCGAACTGCCCCTCGGCCAGAAGCTCCGCATTGATCTCCAGGTCTCGAAATCCCCACGGACAGAACTTCAGTGCCTGCAAGCGGAAATTGAGCGTGTCCTCAAGAAAACGATCCTGCACCTGCAGGTGCTGTGGTGTCAGAAAAGTGCCCTTGGTCCAGAGAACTGGTTTGAGTTGCTTCATTCGATCAAGACCCGGCGTGCCGCCCTAGACCTGAGAACGTCGTCAGACCATTTTTACACGGCTGCCCACGATAACAATTCTTGAGGCAGGAAGCAAAGGCAAACAGGCGAAGATCCGGCGAAATGAGGTCTGGCGATAAGGCAAGAACTACTGTTTGGAGTCCTGGTCGGAGTTCCAGAGGCCATCCATGAACTTCATCCAGTCTTGCGAGCGGGCCCGGAAAATTTGTCGCGCGCTGCGCGAAAACAGCGCGACACCGAAGTCGCCGCGGGCGCGGCGCAGGACGATCCTGATCTCTTCGACTACATCATCGGGAATAGAGGCATTAGCCTCAAGGCTTTCGAGCAATTCAAACATATCCGGCGCGGCTGCAATGAGGCTGGCATTCGCATTAGCCTCTACCTCTGCGTCCACCGATGCCACCGGCTGCCCACACCTGTCAACGACTCGTGATAGCTTCTGCGGATCAATCCGCCACATCCCTGAGGTTACTCTGCTCTTGGCCATACGACTGCTTTCTAGAAGGGGCTCCCTTCTACAAGTTCTTATCGGCTATTTTCTTGGATGAGCGGTAACCATTCAAGGTTACTAAGGTTTTTACCGGGTGGCGAGAGGGGTACGGGCTAGCCTTTCCGCACTACGCCTGAGTTGGACGACAGGAAATGGAAATCAGTCACATACTTAGGGTTATTCTGGTCGAAGCATTTCACCCATTTGTTTAACGGTCGCGGGGCTAATGAGCCACTTCTCAGGATGGTCATATTCAAAATCAATTGAGATATCCCGGGACAGACTGTCAATGCGAACAAGGCATGCCTGCCATGGTTCTTTGCCGGGTTCCCGCATCGCCTCGCGTAAGTCTCTAAAGACTTTCAGAATCTCAAGGTTCCTTGGACCAGTGGGCATGGGCTTACCCGCCTCTTCATAGGCAAACCCGTTCACTTTGGTGGAGTTCGGAAGTATTTGCGCGACGATGACGAGGTGTCGCCACGGGCGAGCGGATAGGTGAGGATCTTCCATGAGCATCGCTCCGATCTTGTGAACCAAGCTGTCCTTGCCGTCCATTCCCCACCTTTGCCCTGTAATTTACCATTTAACTCGATCGAATGTCTGCCCGGCCTCATTGGCGAAATCTTGCGCATTGTAGTAAATCGTTTCGCCGGTCGCCGGATCCACCACTTCGTACGAAACTTTCACAATGTCGGGCCTGGCGGCTCCAGGCGGTTCAAGTCCAATCCTGAGATTGACCTCCTTGCCACTCTTCACAGCATCAGACAACTCGTTCTCCATGGTCTTGTAGGCAGAGTTATTGAAATTCTTTTCCTGGGGGAACAGATTCACGTCGGCGTCCTTGCCGAGATCCCCGATGAATCGATGAGCAACCATATGCCCACCGACGTCGCCCGCTTTCCCCAGTTCGGCTGCCGCCTTTTGGGCTTTAATGTCTTCCGCAGCTCGCTTCAACCCGCTAAACGACTCGCGCAATTTTGCTTCGGCCCGAATCGTCCGCCCTTGCGAATCTTTGTACCATTTGACAACGTTCTTGCCCTTCGTCGCCTCCTGCACCGTTTCAACCGGCTTGGCTGCTTCGGCTTTTGCCACTTTCTCTGCGGCGGCCGCCTCTGACTGCGGTTCCGGTTCAGTCTGCGGGCCCTTAGCGCCTGCTTCTCCCGCTGCTCCGCCAGCCTTCAGCTTGTTTCCGATCGCCCGCCCCACCTTCGCCAGCAGGGCAAAGAAGGTCATCACTCCAATGATGGCGATGACCTCTGCCAGATCCTTCGCGGCGTCTTCCAATTCCGCTTCCGATGAAGCCGACGAAGTGATCTCAATGACGTTCTTCAGCAGGCGAGCCGCATCAATCGCAGCCCTCCCGAGGAAGACCAGCCCGAACCCCAACAGGAAAGCATCAGCGATTTCGCTGACTCCAAAGAAGTGCCCGGCCGCCCACACGACCAGGCTGCCCACCATGATGCCGAGGTTCGTGGGAGTGAGCAGGGCCGTGAACTGAGCTCGGACATCGGGGCCTAGATACGGTCCACAGTGCTGCAGCACGTACTCGAATCGTTCCGTCAGTGTCCACTGGTCAACGGTTTTCTTGGTCGCGGTTGTGGAAGCAGCGGCAACTACCTTCGCGGGCGCCGCCGGAGGTTTCGCTTTCCAGCTCACCTCCTGAGTCCCCGCAGAGATCAGCGAGAACCACGTGTCGCGGCCGACCACTCCATCGGGCCTGAGGTCCTCTTCCTTCTGAAAGCCCAGCACAGCCTCGCGCGTGGTCGGCCCGAAATATCCGTCAAGTTTGAGTTGCTCTTCGGCGTCGAGGTGCAGATTCAGCAACCGCTGCAGACGCTGCACCTCGCCGCCACGAGAACCCAGCTTAAGCACGGGAAAGCGGTCTGTGCCTTGCTCCCTGTTCCCACCCAACCGCGCGGTGAGTTTCCGACCGTCAAGCTGTGTGGCGGTGGTCCCAATCGGAACATTGGGTCGGTTCTGAATGCGGGCTGATGTCCCCGCATCGCTGACGGGGCTGTTCGTCGGAACACCCAACGGGCCGCGGCCAACATTGTTGGTTTGCCCCAGCACAGAACCTCCAAAGGGAAGAAGACTACAAACTTCCGAAACAATGCGATCTGGTTTCCCGCGCTAGCCCGGCTTCTTTCTGCCCCACCTCTGCTAGAATGCCCCCAACCTGCGCGGGGAGTATTCATATGCCAATGCAAGTCTGTATGGGCGCCACCATGATGTGCACAATGGGCATGGCCCCGAGTTCGCTGGTCGTTCTGCCAGTCAATCGAGTCATGACCGACGAAGTTCCCGACGCCAACATCATGGACCACATCCCGCTGGTCAACATCATGCCGTTTGGCATGTGCATGTCCCCGGCAAACCCGATGGTAGCCGCTGCCACCGCTGCGGCGATGGGAGTCCTTACTCCTATGCCTTGCATTCCCAACACGCCCGCGCCTTGGGTCCCCGGAGCGCCAACCGTCCTGCTCGGCAACATGCCAACGCTCGACAACATATCCACGCTGATGTGCATGTGGGCGGGGGTGATCACGTTCGTTACACCGGGAGAGTTCACAGTGATGGTGCCGTAACGGCCCGCCCTGAGTCTTCTCTAGTTCAACTTGGTCCCTTTGCTGCCATCATCTGCAGTGTCAGGATCCTTCGGGTCCTGCGGCGAATCCGGGCTGCCACTGCTAGGATCCATTGTCATCGCCGGCATACTGCCGCTGTTAATGAATGCCATAGGTGTACCGGTGATGAATACTCCTCCGGGACTAACGTCCACAGAACTGCCACCCGACTTAAGCGTGATTCCCGCCGGACACTCAATCACGATGCCCGCGTTCGCAGTTAGGTGGATACTCATGGCGGTCATCGCGTATCCCATGGTAATGGACTCGTTCTTCCCTCCAGTCACCGAAAGCGAAACATTGCCAGTAATGCTTTCACTCTGATTGCCTGTAACAGAAAGAGACTTGTTGCCAGTGACCTTCTCCATCTGATTGCCAGTAACCTGAAGAGACATGTTGCCGTTGATCTTTTCGTTGTGATCGCCTACAACCTGGAGATGTTTGTCGGCATTGATCTTTTCCTGTTGGTTTGCCGTAACGATCAGATGCCGATTGGCCCCGATGTATTCCCGCGAGTCATTCTCGACACGCATGTCCATATCCCGCTCCGCATTCATGAAGATCTGTTCCTTCCCCTTCAGATCTTCGAAGCGAAGTTCGTTGTAGTTGGCGGAAGCTCCACCTTTTGAACTGCGCGACATGAACGTGCTGCGTGTCTGGTATTGTGGCAGTTTGTAAGGCGGCATCTGGTCTGCGTTGTAGACTCTTCCCGTAATGATGGGACGATCGGGATCGCCTTCCAGAAAACTCACCAGTACTTCCTGACCGATGCGCGGAATCCACATAGCGCCCCAATTGCGACCAGCCCACGGCTGAGAAACGCGAATCCGACACGAACTTTTCTCGTCTTTCTTTCCCATGCGATCCCAGTAGAACTGTACCGTCACTCGTCCGTACTCGTCGACCCAGATTTCCTCTCCCGCCGGCCCAACCACCAGAGCGGGCTGGGGCCCTTGGACGAAAGGCTTCGGCGTAACGCGAGCCGGTCGGTACGGAACGGATGCGGGGATGCAAACAAAGTGATTGGAATAGGTTTCTCCGCCTGCCGTACCAGCCGTTGTGTAACTCTGCCCGGCAGATCCGAAATGACGCACCTCAGTAGCGACATAGTTCGTGTTCTGGTCGGAGCGGTAATGGTTCTTCAGTTCAAAGGAGAAACCGGACATTAGCCCGCGACAATTCCCCGCTCCCGACACGATCATGTACCCTGCTTCTTCTTCCTGCATGCGGACTTTCGCAACCATGTCGCCTTCCTCTTTGGTACTGTGCAGTCCGGGATAGTCATACAGTTCCAGCGGCTGGCTTGCAGAAAGGCTTACGACCGTAGGTTCGTTAGCCAGAAGGCTGGTGGAAGGCGTCCTGAAGTTGTAGTCCGTGACGGAGTACTTACCTGTCTTAACCTCCTGCCCCACGTGCCAGTTATTGATCACTTGAGGATCGGCGAGGCCTCCCACCTCGGTGTCGTAGCTGATGGGAGATCCCGGGCACGCGGTCAATTTGCTTGACTGATCGGCCAGCACCATCGTGTGTTTGCCGTGCGTGGTGTGATCGAAGTAATAGAAGATTCCAGATTCTTCCATCAGCCGCGAAACAAAGTTAAATGAAGTCTCACGGTATTGAACGCAATACTCCAGCTTTGGGTAAGTGCCTTTCAGGCTGAGCTTGAAGTCTTTGAATCCAAACGGGTCGAAGATCTTGCTGATAATGTCGGGCACAGCCTGGTTCTGAAAAATGCGGCAATCCGCCTGCCTCGTCAGAAACCATAGCCAAGGCACAACCTGCGCATGGTAGTGCGTGAACAGGCGCTCATCTGTTTCGCCCTGCGTAAACCGGCTTACATATCCGCTGATGTAGCGCGGAGAGCCATCGGGCAGCTGTAACTTGATCGACACCTTCTGTCCGACAATGTCCTTGAAAGAAATCGAATCGTTGTCATAGGCCAGTAGATCGAGATCGTAGCTGAATAGGCGTGAGATTCCTTCAAAGCCGGTAATCTCCTGCAGAAGTAGCACATCTTTGCCCAACGGAGTATCGATCGCAAGCAGCCGGTGATCTTGCGTGTAGTCTGGCACAATCCCGCCCTTCGTTCTGAATTACTCGACTGCGAAAATACTTCGGCACGGCTCGAGGTGCGCAATACGCCGAAGCAACTCAATTCTGGTACACAAAGCTGCCATCGTCGCCAATTGCGACATTGATTCGCGAAACTGAATCTCCAGCCGCCATGCTGCTCAACAATTGCCGCGAGATATCGGGCAGCAGCGTATTGGTCAGAATGTTATCCACATTCCGGGCGCCGCTTTCCACCTCGGTGCAGCGCTTCGCCACTTCCTCGATCAATGTCCCATCATAGGTCAGATCGATCTTGTGATTCTCCTGAATACGCCGCTGAATCTTTCCCAGTTTCAACCGGATGATCTGCTTCAAATTCTCGTCGCGGATGGGCATATAAGGAATCATCACCATTCGGCCCAGGAACGCCGGCTTGAAGATTTTGTTCAGTTCGGGTTTAAGCGCCTTCACCAGACCTTCGGGGCCGGGCATGGTCTCCGGATCGGCGCAGAGTTTCGCCATGGTATCGGTTCCGGCGTTCGTAGTAAGAATGATGATCGTGTTCTTGAAATCAATTTCACGACCTTCGCCGTCTTCCATCATGCCCTTGTCGAACACCTGATAGAAGAGTTCGAGCACATCGGGATGTGCCTTCTCGACTTCGTCCAGCAAGACTACCGAGTATGGGCGTCGCCGGACCGCCTCGGTCAGCACGCCTCCCTCGCCATAGCCAACATATCCTGGGGGCGAGCCTTTCAACGTCGATACCGTATGCGACTCCTGGAACTCCGACATGTTGATCGTGATCAGGTTCCGCTCACCGCCGTAGAGCAGATCTGACAGTGCCAATGCAGTTTCGGTTTTGCCAACTCCACTGGGTCCGACCAGCATGAAAACCCCTATGGGTTTATTGGGGTCGTCAAGCCGGGCCCGCGCCGTCGAAATTCTCTGGCTGATGATGTCGAGCGCGTGATTCTGTCCGATGACTCGTTGGCCGAGGAATGTTGGCAGCGAGAGCACGGTCGAGATCTCGTCCTTCATCATCTTGCCGACCGGAATCCCGGTCCACGCGGAGATTACTTCGCCAACGATCTGCGAATCCACAGCCACCCGAATCATTGGAGTCTCACCTTGAAGTGCCGCCAGCTCTGCCTCGGCCTTCGCCAACTTGGCACGCAATTCCGCAGGGTCGACGGTTTTGGGAGCCTCTTCGACAGCCGTCGCCGCAGCGGACGACGTTTTAGCCGCTACCGCAGAGGTGGCTGCGGATGCATCGGCGACAACACCGGGAATCTCCGGTGCTGCTGGACCGATGCCGCCCTTTTCGTTCTGGGACGCTACCGCGCCTTCGATTTGGGAACGCAGCTCGCGGATCGTGGTTACCAGATCGCGTTCCTTTTCAAAACGAGTCCGCAGACCGGAGAGCCGCGACTGGATGTCTGCGCTCTTAGTAGCAATGTCCTGCAACCGCTCGCGATGATCGGCACCGGTAGCCGTCTCCCGTTCGAGAATACGCTGTTGCACGGCTAGGTCATCCAGTTGGCGAACTGCGTCTTCAATCGCTGGTGGAGTGGCACTCTGCCCTAAAGCCAAACGCGCGCATGCAGTGTCGAGAATGCTAACTGCTTTGTCGGGCAGCTGACGTCCGGCCAGATAACGATGTGAAAGATGAACAGCGGCGGTGAGTCCTTCGTCGAGAATGCGGACTTTGTGATGCTTCTCGAGTGAAGGCACGATGCCGCGCAGCATTGTCATGCACTGCGTCTCCACCGGTTCTTCCACCTTCACGACCTGGAAACGGCGCGCCAGCGCGGGATCTTTCTCGAAATATTTTTTGTACTCGGACCAGGTGGTGGCTGCGATGGTCCGCAATTCGCCACGAGCGAGCGCTGGCTTCAACAGGTTCGCTGCATCCCCTTGGCCCGCCTGTCCGCCAGCCCCGATCATCGTATGCGCTTCGTCGATGAAGAGAATGATCGGAATTGGTGAGGCCTTGACTTCTTCGATCAGGCCCTTCAGCCGGTTCTCGAACTCACCCTTAATCCCGGCGCCTGCTTGCAGCAAAGCAAGATCAAGCGTACGGACGATGACATTGCGCAGCGGCGGAGGCACATCGCCTTGCGCAACACGGAGCGCAAATCCTTCCACGACAGCCGTCTTCCCGACACCGGCCTCGCCCGTTAGAATTGGATTATTCTGGCGGCGACGCATCAGGATGTCGACCACCTGACGAATCTCGAAGTCCCGCCCCAATACGGGGTCAATCTTTCCTGTTTTCGCCTTCTCCGTCAGGTTGATCGTGAATTGATCGAGGTTCGGAGTCTTTCCTCCCGCCTTCGCACCCGCGGACGGAGAACCGGGACTGGCCGCAGTCGGACTTGCAGACGCCTGCACCTCCTCTCCCGCACTCGAAACGATGGAAACGAAATCCTTCTTCAGAGCATCCGCCTGAATCTTTTGAAACTCCCGGCTGATATCGCGCATGAGCCGGGACAACTCATCGTGGGTTGCCAGCGCGAGAATTGTGAAACCAGTGCGCACCTGTCCGGCGTTATAGTCGATGGAGCCGATCGTCCAGGCCTCCAACAGCATCCGCATCAGGCTGGGGCTGAGCGCGGGCGTGCGCGCGTTCCCGGACTTCAGCTTATCCAGGGCGCGGGCCAGTTCGCCAGAAAGCCTCGAAGTGTCGATTTCGAAATGCTTAAAAATCGCCGCAGCATCGTTGTCGGTGGAATCGAGCAGCTTGGTCAGGTAGTGCTCCACTTCGATGTCATAGTGGGTCCGGGCCAGGCATAATCCTGCCGCAGCTTCCAGCGCCCCTCGGGTCGAGTCGTTCAGCTTACCGATCAGAGACTTGAGATTCATATCGCTCCCCCTTTGTCGATTCGAGCGCCAGCACCGTGTCAGCCGGGTCGCGCCCGAACGGCACTGATTTTACCCAGGACACCCACCCAAGTTGCGGTCCCGAAACGCCTTCCATGCCCAGCGTGCAGGCTGGCACCTGCTCGCGATCGAGAATCAGCTTCACTTCGAAATCCCACTCGTCATTGGAAAAGAACCGAACCCAGCTTCGAAGCGGCTTGAAAGACTTTCCTTCGGGTAAGAAGTCCGAGTATCGCTCGAGACTCAGCGGCCCGAGCACGATCTGCACGCGCGACTGCTGGTTCCACATCTCGTCGCCGACCACGGCTCCAAATCCGAGTTCCCCGCTATCTGATTGCTCTTCCGATAAGCGGCATTGCGTGGCACGGTCCAGGCGATACCACCCACCCGAGAACTGCTCGATCGCCACCGGAACGTCAAAGTAGTCCGCAAGAATTTGCTGCAGGGCCTGCGCGGAACGCGGATGCTGGGAGAGCAACCCCGAGTAATAAATCAAAGAATCATCGGACACGATCTGGCGATCGCGCAGGCCATCGGTGCCAAGGCCGAGCAGGCTCAGCAATTGCCGCGAAAATCGGTCGCGCTCATCGCGCTCAGACGCTACGTCGAAGCGATATTTTCGCCAAGCGCGGTAGAAGAGCGAGATCATCCGGTGATTGAAAATGTCGAGAAAATCGCGGAGCGAGTTATCGCCTTCGCGCTGCCGTTCGATGATCAACGAGGTGTATGGATTGGGTAGAACCCCTTCCGGCCCTGTCAACCCCATGAAGTTGACGGTCATTTCGACTGGTCCCTCTTCGGGCCACTCCGCCTTTTGGATCTGGCTGGCGGGAAAGGCAAGAGAAGGATGCGCGCGGAAGTGCGCGACTTCGGTCTCCGGATGGGTAAATTGCCCGACTGGCCTCTTCTCCGGACGAAATCTTTCGAGGAGGCGCAGAGCCTGAAAGAAATCGAAGCAATGCGGCTCACGGCGGAGCTTCTGCTCGATTTCGGAATCCAGGCAGATTTCTGTGGCTGCCGGATTCTGTAAATTCGTCAGATCAGGATTGACTGTCCCGCTCTCGGTGCCCACTCCTCCAACGCCTCCCTTCGCTGACGACTACGAGCGACTAATTGCGTAAAACTGTTCATCGAGGTGTATAAACCAAAGAATTTCTCCAGCACGCTGGCGAACAAGTATGCTCCGCTGCCGCTGAACTGCTCTTCGTCGAATTCGATTTCGACACGCGTCCCACGTGCAAAACCGACGCCGTAGTCGGACGCAACCCGTGTGAAGTGCCGTCGTGAACTCACCGCGGCGATTCCGCTGATCTGCTTCTTAATGTCGGCGGAGTCGGAGAAGTCGTAGAGCTCAAGAATCTTCTGCAGCGCCTCCTTCCCGTCGTCGACGATGGAAAGGTAGTTCAGCGACAGGTGGGAAATCAGGGACCATAAGGTCTTGCCATCCAGCGGAGGACGCAGGGTGCGCGTCGGTTTATGCAGGGCGACGATCCGTTTTATCGCGGCGCCATCTGTCATTTCGAAATCTCCCGCCTCACTCCCAAACGGGAGCCGCGCGACGAGATCACGATTCGTACACGTGCAGCGAATGGTCACTGTGTCGTAATCCAGCTGCATCGGCCGTGCCGAAAGATCGACAAGTGAGAGAAATACGTCGGTTCCTTCATCGCCCTTGCGGTTGGAGACCGATCGAGTAATGAACCAGTACGCCGGACTTGTTCCCTGTACCGCATGACGCTCGGAGTAGAGCGGATGATAAATGACAGTCTCGTGCGTCTCCGCGTCGGTGCTGACGACTTCGTCGACGGAGTAAATCTCCATCGTTTGACGACGCCGGGCGTCGGGCACAATTGGATACTGGTACCGAGTTTGATCAACCAAGATGGGTTCGGCGACCTGCGAAAACAGATTGATAATAGGCGCACACCCAAGCCGTAGCGTGCGTTCGTTCACGGCCACTTCCAGGCGCTGATGCCGCCCATCCTGCTCAAAGGGAGAAATCATGAACAGCAGCTCAACCTTGGAGGTAAAGCCTGCCTGCTGCAACAGTGATAGCCCCTTCAGGCTCATGAAGAAGAATTTTTCCGGGAACGCGAAGTACTCCTGCAGCAGCCTGTATCCCATGAACGAACGGCGAGGATACGGCAGCACATCTTCGTTCTCTCCAAATCCCAGGGGCTCAAGATTCCTTACCGGTATCTCCCGCACTGGTGCTTTCGGCTTGGCCGGATCGCGCACCAGAATGCGTACGCAGTTCCGACATAGGAGTTCATAGAGCGCGTGCACCACCGAACTCTCGCCGTTCAAGTAAAACGAGAGTGTCTCGAGTTCCAACTTCTCGAAAGACACGTCGGGAAAGCATTCCATCTCAACCCGCAGTACCGCGGCTTCCGACGCACGCAGGGTAGGACGGACCCGATCTGGGGTCATCCACTGCGCCTGCGCGACCTTGAATGGCCAGAGAGTCGTGTCGTACGAGGTCCGGAACTTGCACGGAACACCTTCGACCGGCCGCGAATAGAGAACCGTTCCCTTCGGAATCTTTAGAGCGCTGGTCAGCTTCCCGCCCTCGGGATCGCTGTGAAACTGCGCTACCGTCATCGAAGGCACCGGCCGGAGGTAGTGGGGGTAAAGAATGTTCAACAGCGCTTCGGTGATCTGCGGAAAATCGTCGTCGATGCGCAGGTGAACGCGAGCCGCAAGCAGCGCGAATGCCTCCAGCATACGTTCGACGTGAGGATCCTCACAGCGATCGGATTCCAGCTGCAGGCGGGATGCGATCTTCGGATACTTGTCGGCGAACTCCGCTCCGACTTGGCGCAAGAACGTGAGTTCACTCTCGTAGTAATCTCTCAGCTCATTGCGCAAGATCGGCTCCCTTGATTTCGTACTCGCCTTTTCCCAGTTCGAGAACGGTGTCGAAGCGGACAGCTTCCGGTGCGGGATCCATACACAGCAGCCCCTCAATGACGAACTTCAGCGTGCGATAGGCGCCCTCCACGGGCTCCATGCGCACGCGCGCGCGCTTCAACCGGGGCTCGAATGCGGCGATTGCAGCCTCCATATCGCGCACCAGATCCGCATGATCCCGGGTCGACAGAACGGACTTCGATGACACGTCTGCGAAGCCGTAGTGATAAACGGAACGAGTCGTCTCACGCGCTGAGTCTGGGGCGGGATCGATCGTTCGCCGGGTATTGAGCAGCCACTCCAGATCACGCTTCAGCGCAAACTTCAGTTCGCGCAACGACTGAGCCCGCGACGGTGGAACCTCTGAGCGGGTCTTCGGATCGCGGTCGATCAAGCGATCGAGCACCGAGAGCGTGACTGGTCCGCTAGCATCTCGCCGGGGCATGGCTTATTTTGCGTCTCCCAGCGCTTGTGCTGGATCGAGACGGCATATCCTCTCGAAAAGTTTTTGCTGCGCCGCTTTGTCTGCCTGGATCTTGACGCTCATCTTCATCAGCGTCGCCAAAGCACTGGCCACCAGACCGGGATCTTCCCAATCGTCCAATTTGTGGTTCTCAATAGCGGCGGCGAGATCGTCGAGGATGGGCTGCGCCACATTGGTCTTGTTCGTGGAGGCGCAGATCTCGACCAGTTGCATTCGGCGTCGGAAGCGTTCGCGCCCGGAGCGCCTACGGGCGATGTCTTGTTGCAAGATCTCGAACGCCTTTCGCTCCTGCCCTTCCCGAAGGGCCTGCAAAGCCGCGACATAAGCGTCCGTTGGCTGCCCTGGCCATCGGGATCCGAGTCCATTGGAAGAGATCGCCTTTGCTGCTGCTCCCTCTGCTGCCGGTGCGGGTGCGGGCCCCTGGCTCAGTGCAACCAGCCATGCCCGCGTCTCCGCATTTGCCACGGGAGTTTCGTCCATCAAGGTGGCATCGAGCAACTGCGGAATGTCAGTGACGAGCGCTTTCAGCTCCGAGCGGATAGCGCGTGCGATCGCATCGTATCCGCTGCCCAGTGCTTCACACGCCTCAACCACAAAACGCTGCATGTCGAGCCAGGCTCTGCTGCATGGAAGAGCCATGGCATTTTCTGCAGCATCGAGAAGTTCTTCGTACTTTTTGTCCAGTAGCAGCTTTTTCAAATGCCGCCGCAGTTCTGTCGGCGGAGCTTCCAGCTTCGTAGGATCTGCCTGTTCAATGGCTGTTCGCAGTTCTCCCCACCGGAGCCCGCGCAACATCAGATAAGAAGCCGGGCTCTGAGGCTCACGACGCCGGAGATATCCTGCTGCCTCAGCTACTTTCTTGATGGCCTCGACGCGATCTGGCGGCTCGGAGGAGCCTTCCACTGTAATTAGAACCCCCGTACGAACTGGACCTGGCCCGGCGGCGCCACCCTCCCCCGCCGCACCGGCCACAACCTCGGCGGCCGCAACCTCCTCCACTGGATCGGGTTCCTTCTCGCGCTTCTTTTGTAGGAAGCCATGGATCAGATGCCGGCTCGCCTCAAGAGCCGATTGCAGCGGACCAAACGTTGGCCCTTCGTCGCCAAACTTCTCGTCACAATTTTTCTTGAGGCGAGCAAGGTTCTCCAGGCTCGCATCCAGATCCTTCTCGGCCTGCGCATAGAACTTCTTTGGCGTCTCTTCAAAGGCCCTGTCGAAGAGTTCCGGAGCGAGTTTCCCTTCCTTGATAAGCGCGGAGCGCTTTTTCTTCGCCTCGTCGCCTTTGATCTGATCTTCGTAACCAACCTCTCGCGATTGCTGGTGATCGAGCAAACCGTATTTGGCTTTTTCGACGACAGGCACGAGTTTGAGTGGAATGTCTAGTTTCACTCCGATGAAACCGAGTGGAGCTCCGCGCGATTCCGCATCCCCGTCCTCAATCTCCGGATAAAGGGTGTCCCAGAACTTTTCGACCAGCCCGCAGCACAAAGCCAGACCATCCTTCAGCCCTACAAAACCGCGCTGCTTCAACAACCCTTCGGTGAGCCAGGCAGCCAATTGCAGGTCTTTGGTTTTGTTGGTCAGCAAGTCGGTGGTGAGCTTGATTACCTGTGCATTGTCCGAGACCTTGCGATCCTGCTCGGTCATCCCCGGAGGGGGCTGAGCCTCTTCGCGTCGCGCTTCCTTGATCTTGTCGTAGACGGGATCATAACGGAGATTCGCCCCACTCGGATTGGGGCCCTCAATGGGATTCAGTAGATCGTCAGGAAAGGGCATGTTCGATCAGGCGGCCACAGATGCTGGATTGAACTCGAGCGCCCGCAACTCCAGGAACGGGACTTCCTCGTCATCCACCAGCCACATTTTCTGGCCAAACAGAATTTGGTATTCGCTGCCTTCGGATTTCTCCCATACCGTCATGCGTCCAAGCCGCACTGTTTCCTCGGGATGACGCCATGAAAAAGGCGCGAGCACGGGCAAAAGAACTTCCCCAAGCTCGGTACCTTTGAAGGCAGCGGTCGTGCGGACTACAGCCGGAGTCCAAATCAGGTCGCGGAGTCTTTGCGGCGGCGGGATGTCAATCGAAGCGACGTGCGCCAGTGGTAATAACAAATAATTCCCCGCCGCGAAGATCTCTAACTTCGCACCGACTCTGGGATCGGCATCAGAGAAATAGCTGAAGGATTTCCCGTTCGCAGTACCGCCCCGGTCCGGCGACTCATCGTCCGACTGCGCGCTCGGGAACTCTCTGCGCTCAAACACATCCTGTCGTTGACGCTCGGCATATAGCGCGCTGCGATAGAGCAGCACGCCCATTTCGCTCTGTGGCCCCGCCTGCGCTAGAACCTCCAGTTGCTTGTCGGCGCGCTCGTATTCTCCGGCGAAGCATAGCAGTTCAAACAGGAACGTGCGTCGGCGCGCGTCTGTAGGGTTGTCGCGCAGTTCAGCGCTCAGCGCCTTGATGGCATCGCTTAAGCGTCCAGCCCGGTATAGCTCTTGTGGATTCATTCCGCTACCCACCGCTTTGGAGGATCGGCCCGGTTGAGTGTTCAACAAATGCCTCGGACAAAACTCGTTTTGTCGAAAACAGCGTTAGGAGGCACCCCGACCCAAACGTCTCACATCGTCGGCAGCGCCTCCCAGCCCTGTTTAGCTTCAACGAGCCGTCACTAGGTCTGCTGAACCTTGGTGATATCGTAGGTCGCCGCACCCGCCTTCGTCACCGATCCGGTCGAAGTGTCCTGTGTGAAATAGTCGTATTCGATCTTCTCGTAGGCTATGCTCATGCTCTGCGAAGGTTTCCCTGACGATCCTCCACCAATGCTGTCGCTGGTGATGTAGCAGTTGGTCATGATGACCTGCATATAGACGTATGGGCTCGTGCCGCCGCCAGACTCGCGGAGTGAGAATGTGCATGTCGGGATGTGCACGCCGTTATACAGATTCTTCAGAATCTGATAGCTGGCCTGATCCACCCCAAAGGTGCAGGAGAAGTCCGAAAGCGAGCACTTGCCCGCTGACAAACCCTTGCCACCCACGTCGGCCGGATTCGACGCGCCAAACGAAAAGCTGTCGAGCTCAATGTTGTTGGTCATCCCTTCCGCCTGGGATTCCCCGGTTATGCCGTCAATCAAAAGATACGCATCACTTGCCATTGCAAATCCTCCTCATACACGAACGATTTCAAGGCGCCATGCGGGCCTTGTTTGAAACGCTATACTGCCGGTACAACCGGGTTATGCTTTCGCAGCAGCCGGCAGCTCAGCCACCAGACGCAGCGAAACGTTGAGTTCATCCAGCTGGAAGTGTGGCCGCAGATACGCCACCGCGCGGTACACCCCGGGCTTGCCTTTCACTTCCTCCACATCTACACGTGCTTCTCGCAGGGGGCACTTTGCCTTATCGGTTTGGCTGGCCTTGTCATCTTGCGTGACGTACTGCCCGATCCATCGATTCAGATACCGCCAGCAGTCGTCGCGGGACATGAAGCCTCCGATCTTATCGCGCATCATGGCTTTCAGGTAATGCGCGAACCGGCAGGTTGCCATCATGTACGGAAGTTGAGCCGAAATCCGAGCATTTGCCGTGGCGGCATCGGAGTCATACAGCTTCGGCTTGTTGCACGACTGGATGCTGAAGAACGCAGCCTTATCGGTTCCCTTGCAATGAACCAGCGGCACCAGGCCCTGATCCGCAAGTTCCTTCTCACGTCGATCAGTAATCGCAATCTCCGTCGGACACTTCAGCGCAACGTCGCCTTCGTCGGTACGGAACGTGTGCGATGGCAGGCCATCCACTAGACCACCGCCTTCCACGCCGCGAATCGCCACACACCAGCCGTAACTCGCGAACGCCTGCGTCATCTTCGACGCCAGTGCGTAGGCCGCATTTCCCCAAAGGTACCTGGAGTGATCGGTACCATCGACGCCTTCTTCGAAATTGAACCCTTCCACCGGAGCTGTGTCGCGACCATAAGGGAGCCGCATAAGTATTCGCGGGCATGTCAGCGCGACGTATTTCGAGTCCTCGCTCTCGCGGAATCCTTTCCACTTCGCATACTCGGTGCTGTCGAAGATCTTGCCGATATCGCGGGGCTGATCGAGATTCGTGTAGCTCTCCATGTTGAGCAGTTCTGACGAAGCCGCCGACAGGAATGGAGCATGTGCCGCCGCCGCAACCTGAGAAACCTTTTCTAGCAGCTCCAGATCTTCCGGATGCTTGCTGAATTCATAGTCGCCGACCAGGGCGCCGAAAGGCTCTCCACCGAAGATTCCGTATTCTTCCTCGTAGACCTTCTTGAACATCGCACTCTGATCAAACTCAGGTGCACGCTGCAGGTCACGGAGAAGGTCTTTTTTCGAGGCATTGAGAATGCGGACCTTCAACTGCGTGCCGGTCTCGGACTGGTCCAGCAGGTACTTTAGCCCGCGCCATGTCCCTTCCAGCTTCTGGAACTGGGAGTTGTGCAGGATTTCGTTCAACTGAATCGATACGAGGTGATCGATCTGCGCCACACGGGCTGAAATCATCTGGTCCGCATCGCGGCCTAGAGTCATCGAGCCCTCGAGAACCTGAGCGACGAATTCCTTAATCAGGTTCTTGCCCCGCTCGCGAGCCGCAGGGTCAGCAAACCGGCCCTGCTCTGCGATCTGATCGAGAAGACTCGGTTCTGCCGCCGCCTGCTCTACTACGGCGGAGCCGCCGGCTTGTTTCTGGGTCTCAGGCATTGGGTTCCCCCTTCTGGCCGACTTCGGCCTTCAGCTTGTCGAGTTTGTCGGTCTTGCTCACGGCGTCAAGAAGCGCTTCATCAAGCTTCTCGTTAGTCTGCAACGTGCCCTTCAGATCGTTGAGGCGCGTACGCAAATCCAGCAACTCCTTCAATGGCTTTACCTGGCGCGCCACCTGCTCGGGCTCGAAATCCTCTAGGCTCTTGAACTTCAGATCGACTTTGATTTGTCCTGCATTGGAGTCTTCGCTGAGCTTGTTTTCCACCGCGAACGACAAGTGCGGCTTCATGCTCTCCAGTACCGAGTCAAAGTTGTCGGGCGTGACTTCGACAAAGCGTCGCTCTTTCAATTTCGGCAGAGGTTGTTCAGGTTGACCGGTAAAGTCTCCCAGAACGCCCACCACAAAGGGCAGTTCCTTAATCTCGATTGCGCCTCCGGTCTCCACATCGTAAGTGATCTGAACTCTGGGCGGACGTATACGGTCCAACTTATGCTGAGTGCTCGGTTTTGCCATATTAGCTCCCTACCTCTTCGAGTTTTCGGAGAAGTGCCTTATAAGAACACTGATAAACTTGCAATCGCCGGGGAAGCGGTTGAGGCGGCCCAACCTCACAGGAAATTAGGCCAGATGCCACGGGCCTCTAGGGGCCGTGGGACAAGGGTTTATCATAAGCCCAAACGCCAGTCAAGGACTAAGGCGCAAAAACCGGCGCAACGACTGGGTTTTCGGCCCATTCCCCACCCTTGATTCCACTTCTCCCTCTTCTTCACGCTTCCCATCGCCCCCGAAGCGGGCTGTGCGGCTCACCAATAGACTGAAACCCGCCTAGGCGAACCTCACCACGACCTTTGTACGAAACCAGCGGCATCAGTCCGTCATCGAGAATGCGTTCGACTGCATCTTCCGTTAGCAGTACCTCGGCGCAGGGCTTTGCCTGCAACTCCCCATCTACTCGAAACGTATGCAAGGGCAAGTTCTCAATCTGAGATTGACTACTGCTCTGCATCTGCCATCCTGTTGCCTCAAAAGTCCGTCCTACCATTAAAGCGACAAGAAACGCCGGATTCCCCCACAGATACTCACGGTGGGTGGGCGGTCCGTAAAACTCCTCGAAATCAAAAGAATCCAGCGGCGATGTTTCCTTGCCGTATGGCAATCGCAGCAGGAACCTTGGCAGAGCCAGTCCGACAGATGCGGATTCGGGCAGAGAGCGAAGGCGGTTCCACGACTCTTGCAATTCCGAGCGCTTCCAATCGCGTGGACTCGGCGTCTCCTCCAACGATGAACAGCCAACCAGCGTCGGATCTGCCTCAGCCAACAATGCGGCACCCGCACGACGTGCAATCGTCGCCAACTTCGCAAGCAAGCCCATGTCTTCGTTTACGGAGCAGAATTTGAATGCCCCTACCAGGATTGTGAGAGGATCTGCGCCAGGCGTTTCAACTGTTTTTTCAACAAGCAGGCGAAAAGCGCCTGAATTGCGGAGATCATCCGACGCCATCAAGTCCGAGGTCATTTCCTGCCTGGAGACATCGATGAGATAGAGCTTCAGTTGCGAACCTGTCTCGAACTGCCGAACCAGCAGAAACACTGCCCGCCAGATCCCCTCAAGCGCCTGAAAATCAGGGTGGTGCAGGACGGCACGCATCGTGTCACTAATGGCACGATCTACCGATGCGATCACTTCTGGCTGCCGGGCATCGGAAGCGCTCACGGCATATTTCGCCGCCAACTGCCGCGCGAATTCGCGCACTTCGTCGGTCCGACGCGCGGGCTCGAGGGCGATCCGAGACTCCGTTTGCTCGATCATCTCATCCAGCAAACTGCCAGATGCTAGTCGCACCGGATTAGGCGGGGTGATCCTCGAACTCTCTTTCAGCGGAGCAGTCGGGGCCGCCGGCAGTACCCCGAGTTGCCCGGCTACCTCCTTGAACGTTGACGGATCCTGAAGGCGTTGGCGCAGCCCTCTGAGCTTTTGAAACGCGTCGTTGGCAAAAAGACGATCGGGATGAAAATCGTCCAGCTCCGAAAAGCAAAAGGCCAGCGGGTTCCCGATCCCGGCAGGCAGGTGCAACTCAGGCCGGAGTTTCGAAAGCACCTCGTCGAAGTTGTCCCGGTCGATCAGGTGCGAACGCCGTTCTCCAATTGTCTTCGGGTCCGAGATGCCCCGATTGGTTCGCCCGCTGAAATCGCCGAGAACCGCGATGCAAAAGGGAGTGTCCGCTGAAGGCCGCGAGGCGGCGTCTGCTTCCTCTGCCCGCAGGTTGACGGCGCCAAACTCAAATCGATTGGACATCGAGACTCTCCACACGAACTCAGCCAGAAATCTCGGACGAGTCCCAGCTCTGCGCTATTGATCCCGCCCCTGAGCTACTTGAATCTTTCGCAATCCTTCTCGCGCCTCCGAATTGTTCGGCTGTAATTGCAGAATCGCCCGATATTCCTGCGCCGCCTTTGCGTAATTCCCGTTGCCGGCATCTGACCGTGCCCACTGCAACAACCGAGGAATGTCTCTTTGGGTCATGCCGTCGTACGTACTATTGCCCTCGAATCCCTGAATAGGCATGCCTTCCTGCCTCTTTTTGCCTCTGTCCTTCGCCTTCTTGTCCGGGGGCGGGTTGCTGATAACAGGCGGCTTCGTCGTTACAGGGTGCGAGGTTGTCGGCGCATCTTGGGGAGGAGGCGTAACAATCGGTGGCTGTAGGACGCTGTTCGCGGGTTCGGTAACTGGGGCCGTTACATCTGGCGGCGGCTCGTGCAATTTCGGCTTCACGTTAGATCCCGACCAGGGGTGAAACAGCATCAGTCCGACAACCAGCAATATGAGGAGAACTGCCCCAGCGGCCAGTCTCGATCGTGTCAGGAACGAGTGCTGTTCCCCGAATTCTGCGAGTCCTTCCTCGAAGGCCCCGTCTCGCGCCCGCCATTCGTCACCGATGCCCTTCGTCGCGGAGTGTCCATGTGGCTTGCCAGAGGCACCGGCCACATCACGGCGAGAATCTGCCAACGGCTCGTCCACGATCATCGTGGCCCCAAAAGTAATATCGGCGGTTGGGGAATCACGGAGACCCGCCAGCTTCTCCGCCAAGGTCCACACGAGTTCGGCGAGTCCGGCATGTTCAGCTCCGCCGGTCGTCAGCGCAGGCACCGCACGAAGTTCGATCCCCGGGAGCTCTTTCAACCGCTTGGTGACTTCCTGAGAAAGAATGATTTGACCGGGCTGGGTCAGCCCTAGTGCGCTCTCCGCCGCTCCCTGAACGAAGCCTGTCGAGGGATGGATCAAGATCGCAGCACCCCTATAATCGCCCGGCCGGCAGGTAACAAACTCCAGGATCGCGGTTTGTATGCGCTTCGCCGCGACCAGCGCCTGAAGCGAAGTGTCGAAGTGGGCAGACATCACTCTCGGAGCCTCACTCGCAATACGACCGTGGCTTGCTGCAACCAAGTCGGCAATCATGTAAACAAGAACACTTTCGCTGTTCCAGGTCAGTTCTGCAGTGCGACTGTTCGCATTTTGCTGCCAAATGCGGATCGTCAAATCCGCCGCCTCCCCGATTGAGCCCGGCTCAAGATTCGCGATCTCGAACTCTTTGCTGTCGGTTTTTGATTCGAAAGGCACCATAAAAACTCGGGGGACATCGGGGGGGGGAGAGAGAAGTGTCCGGGGAAGTAGGTTACGCCAAATCAGCATGCCTGGCAAACATTTCGCGCGAAATTCCATCCACAATTCTGCCGCTCACATCCCCCAAGCATGCTTGACTTCAATTCAACAGTGAGTATGATACGGGCACCTACGTAGGGGCGAACTTATATGACGTTTGCCGTCACCCCGGGGATTTTATGCCACGACGTTGGAAGTTTAATGCCGTTCTCTGTCTTTGGCCTTTTCTGACGAGAATCTGTCTTACACTCCTCCTGACTTTTTCAGCGGTTCCACCGGCTTACTCGAAAGATGTACCTATCACCGCAATCGAACTTTACGACGGGCCGAACGGTGCCGCTTTTGTTCAACTCACCGGCTTACTCATTAACGGCAAGGCGGAAGTGCGCAGTTGCACCGGTGTCACGCAGATCAACAAATCGAACTACGGGAAACTGCCAAAGATTATGCTCGGTCCGCCGGTGACCTCACTGGAACGGGATGAGAAAGGCACGATGCTCCTCACACGGGGCAGCGAGTCAGAGTGCGTGGTGCCCACAAACCTCAAGTTTGAAAAAGACGAGACGCTCACTCCTGCACAAGTGGCTGACCGCGCCGCGCTCAGCGGGCAGATATTGAGTTCGTCGATCCAGGGCGTGACGACACTGCCAGCATTCAAGCCCACCGTGAAGATCGTTTTCGTGCAGGCTCCGGACACCGAACTCGCTGAATATCTTCGAGCGAATCGCGCCCATTCCATCGCTCAATGGCAGGATTATCTCAGCCGATATCCAAAAGCTGCCCACACGGATGCGGCCAAGGAAAGCCTCGCGGCCCTACTCATCAAAGACGCGAACGATGGTCTGGCTGCGTATCGTACTTCCGCCTCCACCAATTCACCGGCCTATGCCCAGCTTCGAAGTGCATTCCTGCGCGCTGATCAGGCTCACGAACTTCGTCCGGCGAATGACGATGCCTCCAAGTTGCGCGAAGCTGTCCATGCCGAACTTGTGCTGATCGGCGGCAAGATTCGCGCCGAACTCGAAGCCTATCGGCAGGCACTGGCCAATCACACAACGGGATATTCACACCTCGCCGCTAGCCGGGAGCTGACCGAACAAGTGCTTGGGGTTGATCCGCATTTTGATCAGGGGCTCACGCTGGTAAATTCAGTAGCGGCTGAGACTAACCGCGTCGAAGCGGCGCTCAGAAGCGGCGAATCGAATATAGCGGCCCAGCATTACGACGAGGCGGTCGCCGCGGTTTCCGACTTCCGCTCCTTCGCCGACGAGGAACCGCGCATCTCCTCCATTCTCGATAAGGCTTACAAGTATCACTTCGAACAGGGGCAGGCCGAAACTGCCGCACAGAAGTGGAATGAGGCTGTCCAGGACTACCAGAGAGCCGTTTCCGTAAAACCCACGAGCGAAGCCACGGCTGCTTTCAAGCAAGCGCAAACCAGCCTGCAGTCATCCAATGATCGATCTGCCGCTGACAGCGCGCTGCAGCAAAGCAACACGTTCGAGCAGGATAAGAAAATTATCGAAGCTTACGAGGTGGTAGCCGATCTCCCCGATTCCCAGCGGACGTTGGTGAAAGATCGCATCGCGGCACTTGAACCCGCATACGTGAAAGCCGCGTCTGACGAGGCCAAGCGCCTGATGGACGCACATAACCCGATTCAAGGACGGGCGGACGAAATCGGCGTACAGCAGGCGTACACATATCTGCAGCGCGCCTGCAATTTGGACCCCGAAAATCAGAACCTCAAGCTTCGTCGTGACCTTGCTTCGCAGACGCTCAGCGACTACTACGTCGCTCGGGCGAAGATCTATCTCGAAAAGCCTCTTGGATCCGGCGTCGGTATCGCCTGGCTGTATTTGCAGCAAGCGCAGCGCTATCAGCCCAATCGCGACGATATTCACGACGAGCGCACGAAGTATTCCACTGTGCACAATATTCGTTCCACACTTTCGATTAAAGTCGTGTTCCGCGACCAGACCTCACGCCGAGAGAGTTCCGGCTTTGCGGACCAGCTCTCGGATGCCATCGCCACGGGCCTGGAGACTACGGCTCTTCCCGTCAGGATCATTCGCGCCGCCGATCCGACGCCCATCGATCCCAACTTCCAACTTATCGGTGATGTGCTGGAACATCGTCCCATCTCAAAGCCGAGTATCGAGTCCCTCGATTCCGAATACCTGGTGGGCACAAGAGATATACCGAACGAAGAATGGAACAGGGCCAACCGGGAATATGAAGCTGCCAGCCAGGAGGTTCAAAAAGCCCAGAAGGTGTTGGACGCTGCAAATCTGCACAACAAGAAAAAGGAGATTACCACTGCCAAGCAGGCCGTCGATGACGCTCAGAAGAACGCAGACGCTTTAGGTCGCCAACTCGACTCCGTTCCCAAGACCAAGATGTTCGATGTGGTCAAGCCCTACACCTACACGAAGAGAACGATCGACCTCAGCGCAGTGGTGGAACTTGGATTCCGCATCACCGATTCCAGCGGAGCTGTCATCGCATCCAATCCGTCGATCAAAAAGCAATCCGAGAAGCAATTCATCGTCCTGGAGAACGTAAAGCCCGAGGATACGAAAGGTGTCAAGCCGACGGGAACCCTCCCCGATGAAAACCAATTCCTCGGCGACATCGAAATCGAGGCCCGCAGCGATCTAATCAAAGAGGTGAAGGAGAAGGTCCAAACACTTCCCAGCAAGATTTTGGCGCAGGCGCGCAAACGCTCCACCGACGGGGACACCGACGGGAGTGCCGAGGCCTACATTCTGTATTTGAACTCAACTCCCGATGCCCAAACCCCCGAACGCGAAGAAGCCAAGAAGTTCCTGCACGACCAGTTCAATATGATTTGGCCGGGCAACGCCGCCTAGCACAAAACGGGTTTGCGCTGTATGATCCTAGGGCCGTTGGAATCGGCTGGCTGGCAGGAAAATAGGCTGGCCACTGGCGCTCCTTCCCTGGGTTGTCGCTTCACCCTGATAAGCGACTATTTCTGTGACCGCTCCGAGCATAAAGCGCATTGGCAAGTACGAGGTAATCGATCTTCTCGGTCGCGGCGGCATGGGCCTTGTCTATCGCGCTCTTGATCGCCAACTCAATCGCGAGGTCGCGATCAAGACCGTCACCGAGGGACTTACAGGCGATCAGGAGATGCTGAAGCGCTTCTATCAGGAAGCGGCCAAGACCGGCGCACTCAGGCATCCGAACATCGTCACCGTTTACGATATGGGTGAGCAGGACGGCTTTCCCTATATCGTGATGGAGTACTTGTCGGGCGATCCTCTGGATCGCCTGATTCAGGCTGGCAAGTCGCAGCCGCTCGCCTACAAGCTGAAAATCCTTGAACAGGTCTGCTACGCCTTGGGGTATGCGCACCGTAACGATGTCATCCATCGCGACGTCAAGCCAGCCAATGTCATCGTGCAACCCGACGGCGCCGTGAAGCTGCTCGATTTCGGCATCGCGAGACAGGAAAATGCCGAAAGCCGTCTCACCCGGACCGGCGCGGTCATCGGTACGCTGCAGTACATGGCCCCTGAGCGCCTGCGGAATGCTGCCTTCGATGGCAGGTCCGACCTCTTCTCCGTCGGTGTAATGATGTTTCAGCTCTTGACGGGCCAGCTCCCGTTCACGGGCGACTACGCTATCGTGCACAAGATCCTGACTGAGAGGCATCCTCCACTTAACCAGTATCTTGAGAAATACCCTATTGCTCTGGATGGCATCATCGATCATGCGCTTGCCAAGAACCCTGACGACCGCTACTCCACGGCCGACGAAATGGCGGCCGATATCGAGTCGATTGAACGAGACCTTAGAAAGGAGCAAGTCGCCGACTGGATTGAGAAGGCCGAAAAGCTGGTTCAGAAGGAAGAGTTTACGACCGCTCGTGACGTTCTACTCGAGGTCCTGAAGGTCGACAGCCAGCACACCACCGCGAGGCAAATGATCGCGCAAGTTCGCCAGAGCTTGAGCCTCCGTGCGCGTAGTGAGCAGATTCGGCAGCTGAAAGCGCAGGCGGACGAAGCATCTGCCGACAAGCGTTACGACAGCGCCATTCATTGCCTCGAACAGGCCTGCGGACTCGACCCATCCAGCTCGGAACTTTCAGATCAGTTAGATACGACCCGTCAGAAGAAGCGACGCCGGGATTTTATCGACCGCTATCTCCGTGAAGCCGATACCGCCCGCGACCGTGGCGACCTCGAGGCCGCGAATGCAGTCATCGCTAAAGCTCTCGAGCTCGATCGCGACGATTCGCGAGTACGAGCTGCTCACGTAATACTGGCACGCCTGATTGAAGAATCTGAGCGCCACGCAAAGACGAAAAAACTCCTTGAGAACGCACGCAGCCAGATTGGGGCACGCCGCTTCACCGAAGCAAACGAAATCTTAGCAGAAATTGAAAAAATTGATCCCTCTAATCCTGAATTGATCAAGCTGCAATCCGCCGCGAAGCAGGGCCGCGAGCAAGAGCAGCGCCGTCGTATCCTTGAACAACTGGAACGCGAAATTTCGGTTGCCTCGACTGTCGAAGAGTTGTCGCACGCCGCCACACTGGTCGAGCAAGCGCTCGAGCGGCTTCCCAGCGAGCCCAGTTTGATCAAGCTGAAGGGCACGCTGGCACGAAAACTCCGCGACGGGGAAATCCGCCAACGCGTTGACGAACTCGCCCTGCGTTGCCGTAGTCTGATTGAGACATCGCCAGAAGAAGCTTTGAAGCTCGTGCATCAACTGCTCCATGAGGCTCCGGGAAATGAACGCCTGCTCGCGCTGCAATCTACTATCGTTGGCCGTATCTCCGAGCGCACGCAGGAGCGGGCACGCGCGGAGTATTTGCAGAAAGCCCACGAAGCTCTGAGCGCCGGACGCTACTCCGAAGCACTGCGCCTTCTGGAGGCTTGCCAGAAAGAAGGCATCGTTGCCCCAGAGATTACGGAACTGCTGGACTTCGCCCGGCAGGAAGCCGATCGCGGCCTGAAGGATGCTCACATCCAGAATCTGCTGCGACAGGCGCAGGATCTCATGGCCCGTGATGCATATGCGCAAGTGGTCGATCTGCTTGGTCACGTCAAGCCGGAACCAGAAACGGCATCACTGATGTTCGTCCTGGAAGATGCCAAGACCCGCCTGCAATCCCTTGAGCGAATGATTCAATCCGCCCTGCAGGCCGCTGAGACACTCCGCGTCCACGAACACTACCGGGAGGCTGTCCAGGTATTGGAGTCCCAACCGCCTTCTATCCTGCAGAATGAGACCGCTCAGAAAGCACTTGCGACCCTGCGCGATGCCAGCGCCAGTGAAACCAGCGCCCTTCAGGCAGTTGGCAGTGCATACGCTTATCTCGATCATGGCGATGCGAGCAAAAACTCGTTGCCCGAGGACAACAGGTCTCCTCTACTCACCCGACTGGTTCCAATCTTCGTGTCACGCCGCAAAAAGGTCGCAGATCGCCAGCTGTCCTCCGCGATCGACCGTGCGCGCGCCGCGTTCAACGCAGGAGACAAGCAGCAAGCTGCCAGCGCATTGGATGCTGTCGTCGCCTTCGCCGAATATGCCAGCAAGGAACTGCAGAACGAATGGCAAACGCTCAGCAAAAAGGCTGGCAGGGCCCGGCGTTAGTCCGAGCGCACGGAAGCAAGATGGCGGTATTTGGGGCTCTCATCGTTTTCCACAAGAAAACTAACCCTTTCTGTTTCTGTCGTCGTCTGAGTGTTTACGGTAACGGGCCAATAAGTTACGATTCCCTGACCCTGCATGAGTTACGTAATTCAAGCCGCCGGCCTGACCGATATCGGCCTCGCACGCAAGAACAACGAGGATAATTTTGGATACGACTTGCGCCACGGCATCTTCATTGTCTGCGATGGCATGGGTGGACAGCAGGCCGGCGAACTAGCGAGCAAGATCGCTGTAGACACCGTTCTTGGTTACTATCGCGAACGACCCGATACCACCTCCGACGGAGTACCCCGATTTCATGGCGTCTCGCAACGGGCGGCTGATCTTGCCGCGGCCGTTCAGCTCGCGAACCAGGCTATTCACGAAGCCGGAGCTAGAGACGTCAACGTTGCCGGCATGGGATCAACCATCGTGGGTGTCGTGGTGGAGGGAAACCAGTTTTCGATCGCCAACGTCGGTGATAGCCGCATTTACCTCATCCGCAAACATGAAGTCGCGCAACTTACCCAAGACCACTCTCTGGTCATGGAGCAGGTGCGCCGCGGACTCATGACCATGGAGGAGGCAGAAAATTCCAGGATGCAGAACGTGATTGTGCGTGCCCTGGGGACCGACGACACAGTCGAACCTGACCTCGCAGATCACGAACTGAGCTCCGAAGATGTCCTCCTGCTCTGCAGCGACGGTCTCTCCCGCTACGTACCGGAAGAGAAGATGGCCGATGCACTAAATCAGGAGTCTCTGGAGAAAGCATGTAGCGACTTGATTGAAGCCGCCAAGGCCGGTGGCAGCGACGACAACATCACTTGTCTGTTGATTCGGGCCACGCCGCCATCATGGAAAGATCGCTTATTTGGCAGGCTCTCCGGGCAGTCAGGGCAGAAGAGCTCTACATGAGAATGACTGCCGCAACTACGAAAGTTCTGATCTGTATGCGCGCCTTCGCCCTACTGTGATTACTTTCCCGCCACCTGGCTCACGCACCTGAGCCCGGGCATGTCAAAAAACGGATTGGCTGCTCCCGCCACCTGCAATTGATAATCGTACGACTTGATCTTGCCGTTGGGCAGCTTCACGGGCTGTCCATTGTTCTCGATAACCCATTCCAGGTTGTTATAGGTCAGGTGGCGCGCGCGCGCTACGAAGCGGAAAGGCGCCCATGGCCCGCTTGCCGAGTCCAGCGTGTCTCCGTTCTTGGAGACATCAATATTTTCGGGAGCGCCAGTCCACACGAATGTCTTTTGCGCGCCCGCGCCACTGAGCTTTTCCGTCCCGATCGTTACTTCTACGCCTTCGAGATTACTGGGAAGCTGTTTCAGCGTGTACGAGAAATGCGGCGGGGCAGACCCGTTGGGATACATCACGTCACTGAGAGCCGACATCTTGCTTAGGAAGCGCAGGAATTCTGCGGAAGGCTTCGCCGTAGCCTCTGGATTCGGCACGTAGCCCGAACTACTCTTCTGCACAAATGGTTTCACGGCTTCATTGAGTTTTTTCCACTCATCGCCCGCCAATAAGGAGTAGAACTGGTCCAGCGGCATTTCCTTTTGCGAATTCGGATCAAAAGGATATAAGCCCCTCATCTGAGAACAGAATCCTGCGGCGGCCGCCCCGGCAACCTTCGCAGGGCCAGCCTTTACCGCCGCATCGAGCGCCGTAATCGGCTGTTCCAACAGCCGCCGGATCTCCTTCTCGTTGCCGACCGGTTGTGAATTGTCCACGGGAATGCCACTAATCACAGCCGTCACCGCGCTGGAAGCAGCAGTCTGCGCCCCCGCCGCCTGGGCCAGCAAGGTCGTATCCGGCGCGCCCGGACTTTGCGCAAGCGCGTGAATCGACGCATCAAGCGTCCCCAGAGCCTTCATGTAATCCTGCATCTTCGATGTGATCAGCACGTCTGGAGGTTTGTCCGGCGGTCCTGGGGGCTCAATCGCCTGCACGGGAGCAAACGGGGACTTTACTTCCGCCGGAGCAGGGTCAACATTGTGCGAGACAAAGTAGAACAGCAGCATCAAAGGAGATTTTGTATCGGTTATCTTCGTCAGCTTTCGATCTGCGTCTGGGAATCCGTTGTACGGAGGTACCGAGGAGGTCTTCAGAACTGCATTCCATTCGTTCACGAAATCCTGGTGGTACCGCTCGGTCAGCTTTTGACGAACGACTGCGGGATCCAGACCTTGGGCAACGCTCTTACCTAGCACCCACTCCTCTCCCCCCATATACAACGACGGATTCTTCAGCGCATCTTGCGCGAACTGATATCCACCGCGCGTAAATGCACCTTTCACCTTGTGCGCGCTCACAATGACTCCAGCGGACTCCGGATACTCTTCATTGAAGCTGACGTCGCGGTTGTTTTGAGAGGCGCGGCCTAGCAGTTGCACGTAGTAGCGATCAATTCCGGCAAAACCGTTCAGGTATGCCTGGGTATGCACGATCATGGACGGAGAATTGCTACTCGAAAACGGATTCTCCTTCGCGAGTTCGGTGCTGTAGAAATCGAATTGTGCCGACGCAAGATCCTTGCGGTCTTTGTCGATGTCTCGGTCGGCCACCCAGTGACTCATCAAGACCGGAGTCAGGAACTCCTTCGTGCTCTTGTCGTGATAGGAAGTCGTGATCAGATAAGCTTTCAGCTCGCTATAAGCCCTCTCGTAAGCGTCGTTTGGCGCATTGGCGGGCGGAGCATCCGGTAGGGCCAGCAGATTTTCGACGATCCGTTTCTGCGTCTCGCCAAACAGCAAGCGGCGAAAGCGATCAAAATAAACCGGCCTTGCGTTTTGATAGACCTCGTGCCCCGAGTAGAGCCCCCATCGCATGCTCCACGGGGCACCGTTCTCCTCCCAATCCCTGAGGTCGACCAGATCAGCGCGCAAGCGGTCGAGCTTTTGCAGATCGGCCATCGAGGCCGGCTGTCGCTGTTCTGCAGGCGTTTGGATGACCCTCAGATCCGTAACCTCGTCGCGTACACGGCTCTCTAGCGCACGATTTTGGAAAAAGGAAATCGTGAAGCCTGTCAGAAAAATGAGCCCCAGCAAAACGGCGCAGCCCAACCCGATACGGCGAATCAGATTGACATGAGAACTCGATCCGCTGGCCGCCAAGGCTACCCGATCCTTCACCAGAATGTCATTGAAAAGACTGGTGAGAAACACCCACTGCGGCACCCGCCGTGGACCGCCTCCTCGCATCGCAGGAGGGGAAGCGACTTGCGATCCCGCGCCGCGAAAAATCTGTGTTGCCCCCGAATTGAGAGACTCCTCAGCCGCCTCTGCCACGAGAACGGGCGCCGCGACCACGTCATCCACAACCACGGGCCGCACCCCGGTGAAATAGAAGCCACGTAAAAACGGATTCGTTCCGAGTTGCGTGGGACGGAGCAAATCCACGAGAAACTGCACCAGCAGCGTCCGGAGCTTTCTGAGTTCCCGGGGAAACTCATAAATCGCAGGCAACTTGTCGCTGTCGTTTTCGCGCGGAAGGAGCACGATGCGGCGCTCGGCCAGCGAGTAAAAAATCTCATCAAACGCCTTGGTCAGCCGCTGTGTTTCTTGGTCTGCGTAGACGCCCGCGCTCAACGACCGCATGGGCAATGTAGCGCCAAGCACTTCGGCAACTTCATCCTTGCTCATCCCACTCACAAACTCTGTGAAAAATGAAATCCGGTCGACCTTGGTGAATAACACGTAAACCGGGAAGCTGATGCCAAGAAGCTGTGAAACCTCCTGTAGCCTCGCCGACAATCTCCGCGCTGCCGAGACGGTGGCCTCGCTCGCTCCGGGTTGCAAGAACGTCTCGCTGTCGAAGCAAACGATCGCAGCCCGCGGCGCCTGCGCCTTCTTCCCCACCGCTGCCGAGAAGCGCGCCGGCTGCAGCAGTTTCACCAGACGTCTCCAGCGTTCCCTCTGCCCCATCATCGCCCCGGCCGGATCCACAAAGATTGCGGGACGCGTGTACCAAAGATTTGCGATGGAAGTGGGGAGCACCTCATTATCGCGATAGACTTGGCCGGCCAGTAATTCCGGATCGAGCGCCGAGTGAATCAACGCTGTTGTCTTGGTCGCGCCCGAGTCCCCTAGAACAAAAACGATTGGCAGGCTACTGAAATCGGTACCCCGCCCCAAGGTGGATTGCTTCAAACGCCGTATGGCTTCGCGAACCAGCGCATCCAGATCGCCGGTCGAGCTATCCGGCGACTCTTCTTCGCCGGATGCTTCTTTTGCTTTCTTCAATTTGTACTGATACCAGAATGCAACGGCTGCGCCGATGAGTCCGAGCAACGCCAGAACACCGCGCATAATCCACACATCAGAGCCATGCAAAGGTAACCATCTGCCGAGCAGATACACCAGCACCAGATAGATCAGCAGAATTACGCCGGTTACCCAGTACATCCCTTCCCCCTATTTCAACAACTCAGACGCCAAGGCCGACAGTGACGACTCCCCGGACATCAGCACAAACTTGTAGAGAACAAAGAGAACGACCACGATGCCGGCCATGACCAGGGCAACCCGGCCGAGCACCCGGCTCACGCGATCCGTCTGCACCATCCGAACCGCGTCCGCAGGAATGGCGCCGCGCGGCGACAACGCTCCGATCGGTCCCCGTATGCGGCGGATTTTCTCCTGTGTCGCTGCCATAATCGACCGCAGGTCTCCGCCCGCCGCGTATCTCCCCTTAAAACCCAGCAGCATGCAGAGGAAATACACTTCCAGCAGATCTGCGGTCTCCTGCGAATCACTGCGGTTCAGGGATTTCTGCAATTCCTGGAAGAAAATCTCGCCGGCCAGTTGATGCCCGAACAATTCAGCCTGCAGGGGCAGGCGCGGCCAGTTCACGAAGACAGGATTTCTCGACGTCAGCACCGACTCATCCAGAAACGCCACCACGGCAAAAATGACTTGCTTCACATCTTCTGCGCTGCAGCCGCGGCTGCGTGCCTCTTGTTCAGCCATACGCAAGGCTTGTCTCATCTGGGCGCGGAAGGTCTCCGCATCCGACACCGCCTGCCGGTGATATCTCAGGCGCACCACAGCCGTGAATACTTCCTGAAATCCGAGCGCCAGATTCCAGCCGCGCCGGTCCATCGCTGGACTCGACCCTCGATAACTCCCCAACGGTGTGACTTGTGTAGAACTCATTTCAACTCTCTAGCAAAACGATTAGTTCAAGGTCAGGGGAGGGTAGCTCGCCGGGAACATACACGCCCACATTTCGCGTGCGCATAATGTGCTCCCAGCAGGGACCGCTCCGCGCGATCACGAAATACTGACTGTCGACCTTGGCAGAGACCGCCGCGGGCGGCACCTGCCTGTGATCCAGTTTCAACCCCGGTAGAGCACGTTTCACCAGCTCTGGCACAAACTGAGCCGAACACACCTTCACGAGTTGTAGTGTTTTGGAAATCAAATCCGCTTCGCCTACTTGGGCGCGGATTCCCAGCATCCAACGCGATGGCCCCAGGCAGCGTTGATCGCGCACTTCCCCTTCATAGAAATATCGCGTCGTCGGCTTCAACGGGATCACAATCGCCTGCGCCGGAACAATGATCTCCAGATGACGCAAGATATGCTCCTCCAGCGCTGCAAAGCCAGGTCCCGGATCTGCATGATCATATGCCGGCAACGTCCGAGGATTGGAATCCAGACTGAATGTGCATAGCGCTCCCCCCAGCCGCGACATCTCGCGGAACAAGTCCTCCGGATGCCGATGCTTCGCCAGCAAAATGTGCCGCAGAGGCGTCAGGCTGGAATTGATCGCATGCAGAAACCAGAACTGTGCCACCTGCCGCGCAGACATGCCGGTCTGGAACTTCTCTCCTGACTTCTGCTCTTCTGTTACGACGCCGCTTTTCTCCTCCAGAATCTGCACCAACCGTTGCAGCATGGAAGATAACCGTTCACTCGCACTAACACGCAGGCAAGGCGGGACAAAAGTCGGGTCATACACGAAATGCCCAGACTGGTCGCGCATCACCCGGGCGATGGGCAAGGTGAGCAAGCTCTCGTCATCAGCAGGCAAGACTACAAGGCGAATATTCTTTCGCCCCATCTGCACTGGTTTGGGCTCAAGGCCGGTGTTTTCGTCATGCACCATCTCCGTGGTGCTGAGATAGCGTGCCTTTCCGGCGGTGAATGGGTCGAGATCACAATTCTGCTGTCCCGCCACCCAGCGCGGAACGGCCAGCGCAACGGTCAGGCTATCGGTGGTCGGAAGGAACTTCTCAACAATGTTGTAGGGATCAGGGCGCGGATCGCACTCCGGAATATCGAACGGCAGCCCGTCCTGCAAAATCCCCCGAGCGTGCAACAGACTTACCGTGCCGTTGCGCAAAGCATCCGTATCCAGTTGGCAGGCCGCCAGTCCGTAGGCGTCTCTCCACAAGCTGGAGGTGGCAAAGTGGACGGCTTCCTCAAAATACCGGTTCTGCGCCTGAAAATGGTGTGGCGCCAGGTACATCCCCTCCGCCCACACTACTCTCGACAGCAACTTCATGCCGCTTCACCTGATCAAAGGGGGAAATTTGCGTTGCCTTCACCGCCCGCTGGGAATCCGTGCGTCGCGGCCAAGTTTCCGTCTGGCCAGCGATGCTAGGCGGATAGCCCTCTATTGTCAAGGATTCGGACTCGCTCCTGAGCAAGACTCCGCTATAAGTACTTGTGCCACAAGCTCAAAGAGCAGTCTAGCCGACGCCTGTCACGACTTCACACAATGGTCTTACTGGCATCTGTTCGCCTGCAGATAATACCTGCACCATTGCGGTTGGGAGCAGGCGCGTCGTGCGTGATAGCCTATTTCGGC